>ERZ869936.41-NODE-41-length-226353-cov-57.697076_pt1 | contig 226353 bp, 195 predicted proteins | sample MGYA00520876_ERZ869936 | MGnify/ENA primary metagenome ERZ869936 (study PRJEB32218, sample SAMN09650985) | biofilter metagenome | isolation source: enrty point of leading RO module | place: Saudi Arabia: Thuwal, RO plant located on Red Sea | collected 2016-02-17 ...
AGTTCTCTCGTAAACAGTTGAAACTATTCGACTTTTAACCGGACACTAGTGATCTGATATTTGAGATCGCGAAGCGCACGAGATTCGACCCGAACCGGATACGCGTTTAGAGCAGCACTTGCGCTTCAGCTCCTCACCTTCACCGAGCCGATTCTCGCCCTCCCTGACGGTCGGGCTACTGACACGAACTCGCCGTCTGGAATTTGGAATCTGGAATTTCTTCTTTTCCCGACCCGTGAACGGGTCGGTTAAACCTATAGGTCTCTCAATTGACTTATCAGACTTAACAGACTCGATAGACTCAATAGACGCGACCGACCGACGCTCCCCGTTGACATCCCGTTCCCGCTGATTCTATAGTGATTTTGATGGCAGTCCGACTTAAAACGATCTTTTTCGTATTTCTGATGACCTTCAGCGTCTTTGCTGCGGCGCCCGCCGCAGGCGGCGCGGATGAGAAGGTCTGCCCGATGAAATGCTGCGAAAGGATGAAGGCGGACAAGGCAGAACACGGGAGTCACAAGTACCTTTGCCGGCTTATGGTCTGCTCACAGCAGATACCGGCGCCGCAAACCGGATTCTCTTCTACCTCGATCGCTCCGGTCCTCGTCGAACAGATCGACGCACCGGGATTTGAAAAGCTTTTCTCTTCAAACGCGGTCGGCCATCGTGAACACGCAGCCCCGGTCAGGGGAGCGCCTGTTCAAACCCGGCCCATCTTTATCAAAATCCACTCACTTTTGATCTAGTACTAGGGGAGAAGTGCGTCTGTACTCGGGCGAAGTGCGCCTGATTGCGACGCGTTTTCTGCTTTTCCAGTGCATTCTTGTGCCTGTCCGACGGCGATGCCGGACGTGTGGGCAAAAGGACTGTTTATTCGGGACCTGTGTATTCAGGCTTCCGATCCAGATCAATTTTCACGAGCAATAGGAAATACAAATGAATATCAAGACAATTATCACAATGATCATCATGGCGGCGATCGGCGTCGCGGCGGCAGCTTGCGGAAGTTCCGCTTCGCAGGACTCTGGAATGAAGACAATAGCCGAAAAGAAGGTCGGCGAGAACCTGAACGTTGCGATCTCGAACGCCGAAGGAAAACTAAAGAACGGTGAACAGCAGATCGGTCTGAAGTTCACCGACGGTTCCGGAAATCCAGTCGAGATCTCAGCGGCTTCTCTGAATTTCAATATGCCGGCGATGGGTTCGATGGCGGAAATGAACGACCCGGCGACACTGAGCACGACATCGACCGCAGGCGAGTTCCGGGGAAACGTGAATATTCAGATGGCCGGGGACTGGACCGCCCAGATCAGCTACGAAGGCGCGGAAACAGGAAAGACGACAATTGGGGTAACGGCTTATTAGTCACGTTGGATGTTTCATGGATCATGTATCTGCGAGGCAATTAGGCCCCCAACCTCTCTCGCGATACCTGATCCTTGATACTTGATCACTGACAAATGATTCACCGTCTTATAAAGCTCTCTCTCGAATATCGCGGCGTCGTGATCGCTGTCTTCTCGATCACCGCTTTGCTCGGATACTGGGCATTGCGGAACACACCGATCGACGCGATTCCCGACGTGTCGGAGAACCAGGTGATCGTCTTTACGGATTGGCCGGGGCGTTCACCGCAGGAGGTCGAGGACCAGATAACCTATCCGCTGGTCACCAACCTGCAGGGACTTCCGGGAGTGAGGGTCGTTCGCGCGAACTCGATGTTCAGCTTCTCGATGATCAACGTCATCTTCGACGACGGCATAGATCTCTACTGGGCCCGGACGCGAATTCTCGAGAGGCTTAATCTCGTGTCGGCTCAAATGCCCGAAGGCGTGACGCCGACGCTCGGACCCGATGCGACGGGAGTAGGCCAAGTCTTCTGGTACACGATCGAGAGTGAAGATCTGAGCCTTCGCGAACTGCGAACGCTTCAAGACTGGTTTGTCAGATATCAGCTGAATTCTGTGGATGGAGTCGCGGAGGTTGCGGGTGTAGGCGGCTACGTTCAGCAATATCAGATCGACGTCGATCCGAATAAGCTTCGGGCGTATGGATTCTCGCTTTCGAAGGTGATCGAGGCGGTACGGAGCTCGAACAACAACGTAGGCGGGAATGTCCTCGAGCAATCGGGAAACTGGTCGGTCGTTCGCGGAGTCGGGCTTGTCGAGTCAGTCGCCGATATCGAGGACATTGTGATCGGCTCATTCAGCGGGACACCCATTTACGTCAAGAACGTGGCAGACGTTTCTCTCGGGGATGCGTTCCGGGTTGGTGCGCTCGACAAGAATGGAAAGGAGGCGGTCGGCGGCGTGGTCATCGCGCGCTATGGAGTGAACACGCCGGAAGTGATCTCGGGTATCAAGGACAAGATCCGCGAGATCGAGGTCGGACTTCCCGAAGGCGTCACGATCGTTCCGTTCTATGACCGCACCGAACTAGTTGACCGTGCCTCAAATACCTTGAAATGGACGCTTATCGAGGAACTCATCCTCGTGGCGCTCGCCCATATTTTCTTTCTTGCGCACTTCCGTTCGATCCTGATCGTTTCGATCCCTCTGCCGCTCGCGGTTCTGATGTCCTTCTTGTTTATGTACCTGATGGGCATAAGTTCGAACATCATGTCGCTGGCGGGAATTGCGATCGCGATCGGCGTGCTCGTCGATGCGGGCATCGTCGTCACCGAGAATGCGTTTCGACATATCGAGAAGAACGACGTAGATACAGGTGATCGAAAGGCCGTCTGGAGATCGGTGCTTGAGTCGACGAAGCTCGTGGCGCGCCCGGTCTTCTTCTCGATGGCTATCATCATTCTCGCCTTCATTCCTGTCTTCGCCCTCGAAGGCCGTGAAGGAAAGCTCTTCCATCCGCTCGCATACACAAAGACATTCGCGATGATCGCGGCGACGATAATCGCCGTGACACTGGTTCCGGTCCTTTGCACATTCCTCCTTCGCGGAAAGATGCATTCCGAGGACAGGAATCCGCTGATGCGGTTTCTGCAGAAGCTGTACAGACCTGTTCTCATTGCCGCCCTGCGAAACAGGATCGCGACTGTATGTGTGGCACTCGTGCTCTTCTCAGTCGCCGTCTTCATGGCGTGGGGGATCGGCTCAGAGTTTATGCCACCCCTCAATGAAGGGGACATTATGTATATGCCGGTGACCGATCCTGCCGTTTCGATGGAGGAGGCTCTCCGGCTGATACAAAAGCAGGACGAGATCATCTCTTCATTCCCCGAAGTTGAAAGGGCGGTCGGAAAGGTCGGGCGTGCGGACACTTCGACGGATCCGGCTCCGGTGAACATGAACGAAACGATCATTCACCTGAAGCCAAAGAGCGAGTGGAGAGCAGGTGTCACCCGAGATTCACTGATCGAGGAGATGGACCGCAAGCTGAAGTTCCCCGGCGTCACGAACATCTGGACTCAGCCGATTATCGGCCGTATCGAGATGCTGGCGACCGGAATTCGTTCCGAGATCGGCATAAAGATCTTTGGCAGTGACCTCCGCAGACTTGAAGGCCTTTCGCGTGAGGTCGCGGATGCTGTAAGCAAAGTCGAAGGCGCCGTCGATGTATATCCGGAGCGCGTGGTCGGGACGCCCTACCTGGACATCGATGTCGACCGGAAGGCCGCGGCGCGGTACGGGATCGATGTCGGAATGATCAATGACGCGGTCGAGAAGGGCATCGGCGAAACCAATCTTTCGACAACGATAGAGGGCCGCGAGCGCTTTCCGATCCGCGTAAGATATTCGCGCGAGTTCCGTGGAAGTCCTGAGAACATAGGCCGGATACCGATCGTGATGCCGGACGGTATGACGATCCCGCTTTCACAGGTGGCAACCATCAGTTCGGTCAACGGCGCTTCGATGATCGCGAGCGAGAACGGCCTCTTAAAGGGAACGGTCCTGCTAAACGTGAGGGGAAGGGACGTCGGCTCATTTGTCGCGGAAGCAGAAGAGGTCGTTCGACAGAATGTCGATCTGCCCGCCGGGTACTATTTCTCGTGGAGCGGTTCGTTCGAGAATCAACAACGGGCGAAACAGCGCCTATTGCTTGTCGTCCCGATCGTCGTACTCGTCATCTTCGGGCTACTTTATCTCACTTACAAATCCGCGCTTGAGGCCGCGCACGTTCTGCTGGCAGTTCCATTCGCGCTGACCGGCGGCGTCTATCTGCAATGGCTGCTCGGGTACAACTTCTCCGTCGCAGTTTGGGTCGGCTTTATAGCGTTGTTCGGAACCGCGGTCCAAACCGGCGTCGTGATGGTTATCTATCTGGAAGAAGCGGTGAAGAAGAAGCGTGAGGAACTCGGTTCGCTCGACCGGTCATCGCTTTTGGAAGCTGTGATCGAGGGAGCATTGTTGAGGTTGAGGCCAAAAGTAATGACCGTGAGCACCGTCGTAGCCGGCCTGCTTCCGATCATGTGGAGTACGGGAACCGGATCCGATGTGATGCGACCGCTTGCGACACCGGTCCTAGGCGGAATGGTCTCGAGCCTGCTTCACGTGCTTATCGTCACGCCGGTGATCTTCTACTGGATTCACGAAAGAAGGCTGGCCAGGGAGAACGAAGAATGAACCATTTTCTTTTCAGGTCGATTGCGGCGCCCGCGCTTCTGATCGTCTTCGTTACGTTGGCGGCGGGACAGATCCCTCGGCCCGATCCTGCAGCGACTTTGTCGAAGTATGTTGATCAGGATTCGGGGACAGATGCCGATGAAGCAGTTCGAATGGCTTTGGATTCGAATGATGAGATCGCTGCGATACGGCTTGAGTCTGAGGCTTCCACGCGACTGATCAATCAGGCCGGACAAAGGGCCCGTCCAAGCGTTGGATTTGAAAGCCGCCAGCAGATCGGCGGCGGCCGAAACCGATCGATGGTGATGGGATCGATCCCGCTCGAGCTCGGCGGCAGACGTTCGTCACGCGAGTTGGTGGCGGAAAAAAAGGCCGCTGTTGACGCGGCGCTTTACGAGGAGAAGACACGACAGTTGGCGGCTGAAGTAAGGATGAAGTTCGGTCGAGTGCTCGCTAAAGCATTGAAGCTGAAGCTAACCGAAGACACGCTCTTGTTCGTGATCGAGAGTTACGAACTTGTGAAGGCCAATGTCGCCGAAGGCGAAACCGCACCGCTCGATGAGAACATGCTTCTCGTCGAGGTGAACAAGCTTCGGTCAATGCGTGAGAAAGAAGAGGGAGCAGTCAGAATCGCGATGCTCGAGCTGAAGAACTCAATCGGTATCGGGCCGGAATCATCTCTTCGGCTGAAAGGAGATTTCGAGCGCTTGGTCGAGCCGCTGCCTTCACTGCGGATCGCGACCGAGAAGGCTTTGAACCAAAGGCCGGATCTGAATGCTTTACGGGCGGCAACAGAATTCGCACAGGCAAAGATCGACCAGGCAGACAGCGACAAAGGCTTTGATGCGGCGCTGAATCTCGGCTACGAGCGAATGACAGATGACTTCGTCAGAGGCGGCGACCATATGGTCATCTTCGGACTAAGGCTCCAGCTTCCGTATGGAAATCGGAACAAGGACGCGATCGAAGCGGCAGCGCTCGATAAACAGGCTTCCGTGCAGAGGCTTGAGTTCGGCAAATTGATCGTGCGAAGGGAAGTGGCTTCGGCATTGTCAAGATACGAATTTGCGGTCAAGGCGCTTGAGATATTTCGCGTTGGTGTATCTGCGGAGGCCTTTCGAAACCTTGAAGTGGTCCGACAGACGTACGAGTTCGGCTCGGCGTCGCTTATCGAGTACCTGTCAGAACAGGGTCGTTATCTCGACTACCAGGCCGGATTGATCGACGCGCAATTGGAAGTCTACGAGGCGAAAGTGGAGATGCTGAAAGCCGGTAACGAACCGGGACTTCGGTAGTGAATCGGTAATTTGGCAAGGTGACGCAATTTTTTGCTTTCTACAATACCGGCTCTGCCGCACTGATGTACGGTAAGCCTGTGGCTTGCCGCGGGAGGAGTACCGCCCTCGTTTGGCGGGGGCTGATCCCCGCGTGATTCATTCAAGTACCTCTCGGAAAGGCGAAGCCTTCCGGCACAGTATAGCGGCATAGCCGCAAGTCTTCTCAAGACGGCAACGAACCCATGAACGAAGAATACGAAGAGATCGTGGAAGAAGAACAACATACGCGCGACCCGCGAATGCGGCAACTATTGATCGTGTCCGGGTTGGCGGCATTTGTACTGATCGTTATCGCGGGATTTTCCATTTGGTATTTTCTCTCGGGATCCGATTCCGGCAATCCCGTCGCCGCTCCGCGGGACACTTCCTTCGGAAACGGCGGAGAGAGTTCATCCGCGCTCGCGTCGGATCGCGAGATAACATTGACGCCCGAACAAATAGAAGCTGCGGGTTTTGAGTTTGCCACGGTCGGTGAAACGCTCGAAGGTTCTTCGGAGACCGCTTCAACAACAGGTGTCGTCAGCGCGAACGAATACCGCGCGACACCTATAAATGCTTACGCCGGCGGAGTCGTGCGGCGGGTTTTCGCCGAACTCGGGGAATTTGTCAGGCAGGGAGAGACAATTGCGACGATCTCCAGTGACCAAGTCGCGATGGCAGAGTCGAAGTACCTGTCGATGAAAGCGGAACTTTCTGAAGCCGAGAAACGATACAAAAGAGCGCTCAGCCTTAGTTCGATCTCGGAAGAAAGCAGAAACGAGCTTGATCGAACCACGGCATCCCTGCGCACAGCTGAAGCGCTGCTTTCCGAGAAGAAGAGCAATTATCAACGATCACGAAAGCTCGTGGAGATCGGCGCGGTCAGCCAAAAGAACTTCGAGCGTGTCAACACCGAGTATGAAACCGCGAAGGCGAACCTCGCTGAGGCCGAAAACAGATTTGATAGGGCAATAAAGTTACTTGACGTGAATCCCGCACGCAACAACGAGCTCGATCAATCTCTTACCAAACTTAGAATTATGCAGGCTGATCTAGCGGCCCAGCGAGAAAGCCTGCTCGTCCTTGGAGTGCCGAAGCGGACGGTCGATTCTTTGAAAAGCGCCTCGCAGATCGATTCCACCATTCCCATCCTTGCACCGATCTCTGGCACCCTGACCGAAAGAACGATAAACGGCGGAGAGACCGTCGCCGCCAACTCGAAAGTAGGGATGGTCACCGACCTTTCCGCCGTTTGGGTGATCGGCCAGGTTTACGAAAAGGAACTTGGGAAAGTTAAAACCGGCAGCGGAGCAAACATTCAGACAGACTCATACCCCGGCGTGCTTTTCAGAGGCACCGTCACCTACATAGACCCGGAGGTCGACGAAAGAACAAGAACGGCAAATGTAAGGATCGAGACCGCAAATCCCGGCGAAAAGCTAAAGCTCGGAATGTATGTCGATGTCGCACTCGCCACCGTCGGTGGGTCGGAGAAGACTGCGCCTCTCGTGCCAAAGGAAGCGATTCAGATCATAGACGGGGATTCGTTCGTCTTTCTCGCAACCGACAAACCGAACGTCTTCAGGATGAGGCAGATCAGAACTGGCGATGAAAGGGACGGGATGATACCGGTTCTGGAAGGCATATTCGTTGGTGACAGGATCGTAACTCTAGGGAGTTTTTTACTAAGGTCGGAATTCCTAAAGATAAACCCTGAAGGGTTGGGGTAGACCTCAAGCTTCAGTAAGTCCGATAGGATTGCCTTCAGGATCTTCAATCAATGCAAATCTGAGATCGCCGTACTCCATCGGCGGGATCCTTACCGAAGCTCCGGAAGACTCCGCACGCTCCACCGCCTCTTCCAGATCCTCGACTTCGAAATAGACGACAATTTCGGCCTTTCCCTCAGGCTCATGCCTTATTCCCGCGGTCGACATGTTCTCCGTCTCTATCTCGAAGTATTCGAAGCCGCCAACGTCGCGGCTTTCGATCTCCCATCCGAACACCGAACTGTAAAAGTCGCGGAGCAATCCTCCATCCCGACCAGCGATCTCGACGTGCTTTATCCTTGCCATCGGCTATCTCCAGCTGTGAGGTTCGGGAGGTACGGGGTCTTCAGTACGACTCCTGGTACCAAACCTGTCCGCGGATTCGTATTCACTGGCCGGTGCGAGTCCCTTATAATCCCCGTATTCATCTTCCTGTTCTCGCCAAATGTTGAGATACCAGTAGATCGGCATCGCAAACAGGCCACCGAAAAAGAGCGCGATAACCCAAACGACCTGATGTTCTTTTTTTACATTCTCGTTCTTGAAAACGTTGACGATGTAGAAAACCTGAAGCGCGATTATCAGAAATATCGTCAGAGCGTGGATCAGCACAAAGAGTAACGCGCCTACCCCAAAAACTGCGCCAGGGTCGCCGCCCGGATCCACGATGATGATCCCGAAGATCGCAACGACGAACAGCAGAATCCACGCGAAAGGCCAGGCGGTCAGAAATCCGAGCAGTTTCTTCTGAAATTTTGTCATCGGGTCATCCTTGTAGGTGATTACCCTATTTTAACGCTGATCAGGCGGGATTGTTCGCGAACACCGCGCCGGGAATCTTGTCGCGCTCGCTCTGAAGGGCGAACGACTCTCCGTCTATGGCTCTCGACACCGCGAGAATTCCATCGAGATGATCGATCTCGTGTTGAAGCAGTTCTGAAAACAAGCCGTCGATCCTTCTTCTTTGTGTCTGCCAGTTCTCGTCACGCCACGTCATCGTGAAAGAAACGTGCCGCCTTACTTTTACGAGAAGATCGGGGAAGCTCATACAGTCGTCCCATATCTCCATCATCTCTTCACTAGCGTCGGACACTTCAGGATTGATCACAAGCCACGGCTCATCGACGTTCAGGAAGATGATCCTTTTCGAGACCCCGATCTGCGGCGCCGAGATCGCCCGGCCCCAGCCGTGTTGTTTACGAAACCCGGCCATCGTATCTGCCAGATCGCCGCCTGCAGCAACCGCCGCCGCCAATTCATCACGTTCGACCGGTTCCGAGCGTGCAAGCAGTTGTGGATTCCCAAGCAGAAGTATGTCTTCGATCACCATAAGGTTCCTTCTTTGCGCCAAGTATGCCCGTCGCTGGCGCTCCGGGTTCCGATCGCTACCGTCTCCTGTCTCCTGTCTCCTGTCTCCTGTCTCCTGTCTCCTGTCTCCTGTCTCCTGAAGATAAGCTATCAGCTCGATTGTGGCAATAAAAAGGCGGCCCGGAATCGGACCGCCAGACAAGTATAAAATTCGAAACGTTTCAAACCTTTCGAAATTTCTAGTTTCTCTTTCCGACTATCTCCAGTCCACCAACGTCTGCGTTCAGGGTCAGAGCCTGCACCGGAAAGACGTAGCCTTTTGAATAGGCCGAAATTATGAGTGTCTGACCGGCTTCGATCTCATCGAAGTTGAAATACCCGAAGCGATTCGTCCGGGTTACTCTCAGGTCGCCGCTCTGCTCCCTCAAAGAGACCACCGCATTCGGAATTCCCCTTCGGCCGTCAGTGATTCTGCCTCTTATGCTGACATCTGCTGCCGTAAACGGAAGGCCGACTGTAAATACGTATGCTGCCCCGCTATCCGCTGCCTCTGGTGACGGGCCTGCATCTTTTCCAGTTTTCGAAAGTCCGGAGTCACGGAGGGGTGCAAGCGGTCCCGGCGTGTCTCCGTTTGAGGCACCGACAAATGCCACATCTCCTGAAACGGAAACGGCGGTTCCAAATTCATCTCCTGCAGCCGCATCCGAAGCCGTCAATTTAGCCTGCTGACCCCATGAATCAGCTACAGAACCAAGGTTTCGTGCGAACACGTATGCTGATCCGCTTTCAGCTCCAGCGTCGTCATTTCCGTATGCTCCAACAACAACCGTGTCCCCGCTGATCGAAACAGAATATCCGAAGTTGTCGTCCATCGCCGCGTCGGAAGCCACAAGTTTCTGCAGTTGTCCCCAGTTGTCGACTCCTCCCTCGTTTCGCGTAAACACGTAAGCGGAACCGCTTTCGGAAGCAGTATCGTCATCGAGATGGGCGCCAACCACAAGTGTATCCCCGCTGATGGAAACGCTACGACCAAAATTGTCAGTTGCAGCTGCGTCAGATGCCGTCAGTTTCTGGAGCTCACCCCAGTTATCGACTCCACCTTGGTTTCGCAAGAATACGTATGCAGATCCGCTTTCGGAACCGCTGTCATCGTCAAAGTGCGAACCCACAACAATAGTACCTCCGGAAACAGAAACCGATATCCCGAACTGGTCGTCGGCCGCCGCATCGGAAGCGGTAAGTTTTTGAACTTCACCCCAATTGTCGGTTCCTCCTGCATTTCGCGCGAAGACATAGGCAGATCCGCTTTCGGAACCGGCGTCGGAATTGCCAAAAGCGCCGACAGCGACCGTGTCAGTGCTGACCGAGACCGACGAGCCAAACTGATCATCGGAAGCTGCGTCAGTGGCAGTCAGCTTCTCAACTTCGCCCCAACTTTCAGCACCTCCCTCATTGCGTTTGAAAATATACGCCGATCCGCTGTCCGCTCCAGCATCGTCATCCAACGGCGAACCCACGACAATTGTGTCTACGTTAACCGATACGGACGTTCCGAAATTGTCGCCGGCTCCAGCATCTGAGGCTGTAAGCTTATCCGCCTGGGCCCATCCGTCGGCTCCGCCCGTGTTTCGTTTGAAAACGTAAGCCGAACCGCTATCCGCGCCACTGTCGTCATCAAGCGGGGCACCGGCAACTGCGGTATCCCCACTGATAGAAACCGAGCTTCCGAAACCGTCTGTTGCTGCCGGATCAGATGCAATGCTCTTAGCTGTTTCAGTCCAGATACCTTCTACATCCTGGAAGCTGTAAGCGGACCCACTGTCTGCGCCGCCATCGTCGTCATTGGGAGCCCCGACAAGGACCGTGTCTCCACTGATCGATACAGCCGATCCGAAAACGTCGCCCATCGCGGCATCTGATGCTTCCAGCTTTTGTGCCTGGTCCCAGGAATCTGCCGTGCCGCCTTGATTTCTTGCAAAGACGTAAACCGAACCGGAACCCGCTCCCGCATCTGCATCGTTGCGGGCACCCGCAACAACCGTGTCTCCGCTGATAGAGACGGAATAACCGAGATTGTCACCTGCCGCGGCATCATTGGAGGTTAGTTTGTCGACCTCCCCCCAGGCATCGGCAGATGTTCCTCCCATACCGTCGGAATTTCGCCCGAATACGTAGGCCGAACCGCTGGCGCCGCCCGCATCACTGTTTCCCCACGCCCCGACAGCTGCTGTCTCTCCGCTTATCGAAACCGAAAAACCGAATTGATCCCCGCCAGCTCCGTCCGAGGCGGTGATCTTTACCTCTTCTCCCCAATTGTCCGACAAGGTTCCGCCCATTCCGTCTGAATTCCGTTCGAATAGGTACGCTGAACCACTGGACGTTCCATCGTCATCGTCAAAGGGCGATCCAACAAGAGCCCGGTCACCGCTGATCGAAACTGCCAGTCCGAACTGATCACCTCCAGCAGCGTCCGAGGCCGTGAGTTTTTGTGTTTCACCCCAGGAATCGGCTATTCCACCTTCGTTTCTCGAAAACACGTAGGCAGATCCGCTTGTTCCTCCGCCATCGTCATCACCCGGTGAACCGGCGATGACCTTGTCACCGCTTATCGCCACCGCGATACCAAAAAAGTCGCTACCTGCCGCATCCGATGCCGTAAGTTTGCCGATCTCTCCCCAGTTGTCGCCTGATGTCCCTCCCATTCCGTCGGAATTCCGCGAGAATAAGTAGACTGAGCCGCTGGAGGCTCCGGCGTCACTGTCACCCGGAGCTCCGACCGCGATCGTGTCACCGCTGATCGAAACGGCATAGCCAAACGCGTCCCCGGCAGAAGCGTCGGAAGCCGTCAATTTCTGTACCTCGCCCCACGCATCTGCAGCGACTCCCCCCATTCCATCTGAGTTTCGAGTAAAGACATAGGCCGAGCCGCTACTGCCGCCCGCGTCATCATCTCCCCAAGCACCAACTACGGCGGAATCGCCGTTGACAGATACCGCCCAGCCGAACTGATCACCTGCAGCCGTGTCAGACGCGGTAAGCTTTGATGCCTCTGTGAAATAAGGATCTACTGTCACCGGATATTGGGCGTTCGAGTCATCAACGACGACCTTCAAACGCCGCCCTTCCTGTTCAATGCGGGTCTCAAGTCTCTTTCCATTCAGATCCCAACTGCTTGGTCGTTCGTAGCGAATAACCGGATCCCCGTCGTCGTTCCTGAAGGTGACGGATTTTCTGTCTTTCGCGACATCCGCGGCAAGAGTTCCGGTATAGTCTATTGCGATCACGAGATCCCCATTGCCTTCGGGTTTGTGCTCGAGGTTCCATCCTTGTTCCAAACCGTCGACACCGTTGATAAACCACTCGACCAGGCCTTTTCCCGAACCGGGGACCGTATAGTCGATGTGGATCTTGCGGTTGTCTTTTCCGATTCGTTCACCGCGGCGCTCGACGTCCTGCATGGATCCGGCTCGTCCATAGGAAACGAACTTCGTCCTGACATGCCACTTCTCGCTTCGCACTCCGGACAGCAAGAGGCCATCGGCTCCGAACTCCGCCCTGAATCCATGCCTCGGATTTCGAGCCGAAGAAAACTGGGATCCCGATTCTCTCTCTATCCTCGAATTGCGATATATCCCGTACCGCGCAGCCTGCATCGCTTCAGCCAGCGTAGGGTAGACGCCTTCTTCCTCAAGATCATTCGGCGTTGCACTTTCCAGCGCCTTAAAACTGCCGGCACCATTATCGTTTATAATCGCACCTTCGGATGATGCAGCAGATACGCCTCGGTCTAGCGCGATAGGCGAAATAATAAGTGCGGCGGGTAGCAGCACTGCCAGGACACGGGATGAAAGTTTCAAGCCTCGGGCACACAGGTATTTCATATATTGTTCAAACGTCGATATCACTGATTGTTCCAATCAACCAGATCCTGAAAGAATGGGGGAGTTTGAGGATCGTAAGGCTAATTTTAGGAGAGCTTTGGTTCGCTAATTCGAATCGATTTGAAGATAACCTAAGTCTGACGAACTTCGCAAATAAAAGCTCCTTTCCACATTTGCAGTCCGCGGGGACGGTGAACGACTCAGTTGTTCAGCCTGGCAACTCAAAAGGCTGGCCGATCAGTTTCGGAAGCCAGCCTTCTGTTGAGAGTTTCGCAGGTGATCCTTGCAGTTATCGCTACCAGGAAACGGTGAAGCGCGCTCATCAGATTCGTATTAGATCACTGACAAGGGCAATACGACTCCGACGTCACGACAGAAATCCCAGAACTATCGGGACTGACCTATTAGTTCAAGTCCTTTCAGATCGGAATTCACTTCTACAAGTTGCGGCTGAAACGAATGCGACTTCGACTTTGCAGTCATCAAGACAAGCTGTCCGGATTCTATGTCTTTGAATCTGAACTCCCCAAACGCATTTGTCCTTGAAACCCTTACGGTCCCGTCAGACTCGGTCAGAACTACTATCACATTCGGAAGGCCGCGAATGCCGTCAGATACCTTGCCAGCAACCTCTGCACCTGCAGCGGTGGGACCGACTATAAGCTTTGAAACGTAGACCGCTCCGGAATCGACACCGCCGAGGGAGTGTACCTTTCCATCCTTTTCTTGCCGTAACTGACCCGAAAGTGCACCGAAGTTATTACCAAACCGGGCACCGACCAAAAGCGTGTCCCCGCTTAAAGAGATCGATCCTCCATATTCGTAGTTGTTGGAGGAATCAGAAGCTGTGCGCTTGTCAACTTCACCCCAATTGTCCGCAAGAATTCCCCCAGCACCATCCGAGTTCCTGGTGAACAAATAGACTGCGCCGCTCTGCGATCCGGCCTCATCATTGAATCTCGCACCGACAGCCGCGGTTTCTCCGCTGATCGATACCGAAAATCCGAACTCATCACCGCTTGCGGCGTCCGAAGCCGTTAACTTCTTTACTTCTCCCCAGCCGTCGGCGCCGCCCTGGTTACGATAGAAAACGTAAGCTGAACCGCTTTCCGTCGGTACGTCGTCATCGAATCTGGCCCCGACGACGGCTATGTCTCCTTCGATCGCTACGGAAAAACCGAACTCGTCATCGGCCGCCGCATCGGAAGCGGTCAACTTCGCGGTCTCCCCCCAGCTATCGGAGACCCCGCCCTGGTTCCTTGAGAAGATGTAGGCAGCTCCGCTACTGTTTCCGGCGTCGTCGTCAAGCGACGTGCCTACGATCGCCCGGTCACCGCTGATCGCAACCGAGTCACCGAACCGATCGCCACTCGCGGCGTCAGACGAGGTGATCTTTGTCACTTCGCCCCATTGATCGACGCCTCCGGAATTACGTTCAAAGATGTACGCAGAACCTGACTCCGCACCGTCGTCGTCGTCCCTGAGAGCGCCGACGATCGCGGTATCGCCACCTATAGCAACGGCGTCCCCGAATCCGTCGTCGTTCGCAGCATCAGATGCGGTGATCTTTGTCACGAGACCCCAGACATCCGATCCGCCCTGATTCCTGGAGTAGATGTAGGCTGACCCGCTTTCACTTGGAACATCGTCGTCATTAGGAGATCCGACAATAGCCGTATCACCGCTGATCGAAACTGAAATGCCGAATTGATCGTTCAACGCACCATCGAAAGCAGTAAGCTTCGTCACCTCTCCCCAACTGTCAGCAGTACCGCCCTGATTCTTCGCAAATATGTACGCAGCGCCGGAGCTGTTTCCCGAGTCGTCGTCGAACGGAGCTCCGACGATCGCCGTATCGCCGCTCAATGAAACCGAAAGGCCGAATTGGTCTCCCGAAGCGCCATCAGACCCGGCCTTTTTCAGGACCTCGAACCACGTATCCTGTTGATCAAAAAACACGTAGGCGGCACCGGTCGTTGCTCCCGAGACGTCAAACGCCCCAACGATCGCAAATTCCTTATCCAGAGCGACTGACACGCCAAAGGTGCCGTTTGCAGTACCGTCGGATGCAGTAATCTTCTGGCCCTGGCCCCAATTGTCGGCACCACCTCGATTCTGATCGAAGAAATAGGCCGATCCGCTGTCTGTCCCTTCATCATCGTCTGCTACCGATCCGACTGCGGCATTTTCGCCGTCTATGCTCACAGAGAAACCGAAGGCATCGTCGGCAGCTGGATCAGCAGCGGTGAGTTTCTTGACCTCTCCCCAAGAATCTGCGCCGCCGGTGTTTCTTGAAAAGATATAAGCGGAACCCGACCCACTGGCAACGTCGTCATCGCCGGTCGCCCCTACGATGAACTTGTCCTTACGTATCGACACTGCCTCACCAAAAACGTCATCGGCTGCCGCGTCCGAAGCTGTGACCTTGGCTACTTCACCCCAGTTGTCGGCGGCAGTTCCGCCGGCACCATCTGAGTTCCGCTCGAAGACGTATGCCGCGCCGCTGCTGCTGCCGTCGTCATCGTCATCCGGCGCACCGACAACGGCTGTGTCTACATCAAGCGAAACCGAGAATCCGAATGCGTCCGAGCCAGCAGCATCGGACGCCGTGATCTTTGTAACTTCTCCCCATCCATCTGCAGACCCCACGTTCCGCCCGAAGACATATGCGGCCCCGCCGCCTGCTTTAAATGGAGCTCCGACTATAACCGAGTCATTGCTGATGGAAACCGAATTTCCGAATCCGTCGCCCCCGACAGCATCGGAAGCGGTAAGCTTCGCGACTTCCCCCCAGTTGTCAATTCCTCCGAAATTGCGCTCAAAAACATAGGCTGAACCTGTTCCGGCGCCTGCGTCAGCATCTCCCGGGGCGCCGGCGACTACCGTATCCCCGCTGATGGAAACAGAGAAACCGTGGACGTCGAATGCGGCGCCATCAGATTGAGTCAGCAGGGCGACCTCGCCCCATAGGTTCGCGCCGGTGCTGTTCCTCTCGTAAACGTACACCGTGCCGGGAGTTGCTCTGGCGGGGTTGGTTCCCACTACCGCAGTATCGCCACTGATCGCTACTGACCAACCGAACCAGTCGTCAGCCACTCCGTCTGAAGGAGTGAGTTTCCGGACCTCGGAAAAGAAAGGATCCACAGTTACCGGATAAATCGCTTCAGTGTCATCAACTGAGATCCGAATTGAGTTCCCTTCCGCACGTATTGTTGTTTTCAGCGGTCTCCCGTGGGCGTCCCAGCTCTTTAATCTGTCATAAAGGATCTTCGTTTCCGAATCCTTACTTCGGAACAAAACCGAACGCCCATCGCCGGAGGCTTCGGGTGCAAGTGTCCCCCCGGTTTCAAGCTGGATGGTCAATTCACCGGAGTCGCCGCCAGGCCTCCTGGTCACCGTCCATCCCTGTTCGAGTCCATCCGGGCTGTTGACGAACCACTCCATCACAGAGGTTCCTTTAGGTGTCGAGTAGTCGATCGTGATCGCTTTATTTCCTTTTACCCCTTTCCTGGCGCCTCGTTCGACGGACTCGATGTTTTCTTCTCTCCCTACACCTTTGAAGTCGACTCGGAGTTCCCAGTCTTCACTCTCTGAAAGAGGTCTCAGAAGAACACCATTGTCTGTAAACAAGCCCTTGAATGAATTTGCGGGGTTCGGAGCTGTCGCATCCTTGGTGCCTTTCTCACCAAGACCTTGTCCTGAGAAACGAAAACTATATCGGGAAGCCGCTATCGCTTCAGCGAGGGTCTTAAACGTGCCTGTGTTAATGAGGCGTTCTTCAATCGGGGGATTCTCGATGGAACTCGTTCCTGGTCCTGACGCGGAAACCGGAGCCCGGTCTCCGAAGGTCAGGAACACAGCACTAATTGCAAGAATTGCCAGACTTCGTATTGCAGTTTGGATGGGTTCATTCTTCATCGGATGGGACCTGCAGGGAGCAAGAATTGTGAATAGCTCTAGATAGACCGAGGGCGTTCAGAACTTAAAGAATGACTTCAATTAACGGAACGTAAGTGAATTCAAGTTGGCAGTTAGATGGCTGACTCCGGTAATCGCTCTACCGGACATTTGTCTGGAAAGAGTCTACAACTAAGATAGCATTTGTAGCAAGAGTATTGGCCAAAAACGATAGGGGCGACCCTCAAAAGGACCGCCCCTTTTCGCCCCGCCAAAACGCAGGTTCTACTTGCGTTTGATCAGCCAGCCGATAACAAGTCCGACTGCCGCCGAGATCAGTATCGTTTGACCAGGATTCTTTCTTGCGTATTCCTTTGCATCCTCAATTAGCTCCTTCGGGTCCTTGTCCTGAAGCTCTTTAAACTTCTCGCCCGCATAGTGCAGTTTCTCGCCGGCGTAATCTTTTGCTTTTGCGGCTGCATCCTGAAGCTTTTGTTGGTATTCCTGTGCTTGCATTTTTAGATCTCCGAGGTATTCGTCATCGAGGCCCTCGTTTGCCTGCTCATTTTCTACTGTCATAAGGCCCTGTTCGAGTTCCTTCTCCGCTTTAGCGACTTCTTTCTCAAATTCGTCTGACATTTTCTTAGTGCTCCTTACGTGATTATTCCCTTGCTCAGATGAGAAGTCTTCCGATGTTATCTTCGTATCCGTAGTTGTAACGTTGAACTTCGCACGAATGTTCGATCAAGGCCTTTTTAACTGTTCTGCTTGCCAACAGAAAAGACCGAGTATTTTCCTTCTTCATCGTGATCGAACCTTTCAAACCGGAAACCTGCTTTCTTCAGAACATGGATGGAGGCGCCGTGGTCGTCATCCACAGTAGCGTACAGCTTCTTGAAGGCCCGATACTCGAATCCGAATCTGACGAGAGCTTTCGCTGCTTCAGTTCCAAGGCCGTTTCCCCACTCTTCAGTCCTTAGTATGTACCCGATCTCCCATTCATCGGGAAACTCAGGCCTTGGCCTCAAGCTTGCATGACCAAGATATCGCGCATCATCAATGGCGAACAATGCCCAGATCGTGTAGATTCCCGCGGGATAGAAATCCTCAGTCAGTTTTTTCCAAAGAACATTTGCCTCGGACTCCGATAGCGGCCCGTCACCGATGTGCTTCATTGCGCGGTGATCTGTGAACAGCTCTATGAACCGGTAGCGGTCAGTTGCTCGATAATGTTCGAAGGATATCCTGTTTGAGCTCGGATGTTTCATAAAAGAAGCCGGCAAGTTCAACTGAACCGCCGGCCAATGATCTACGTGCTGAAAAATCCTCTACTCTACGATCCTGAACTTCTCGGAAGGCGTTAGGGTGCGGACCTCAGTACCAACTTTGTCCTGAATCCTGATCTTGATCTCGTACTCACCCGGTTCGAGAGTTGAGGTCGGAAGCAGACGGGCAAGCGTCAGCCTCTGTCCCGAATCACTGAGCCCGGACCAATTCTCCGGTTCCCTGAAGATCTCCTTACCGTCCTTCGACAATATGTATTCAACATCGACTGCGGGACGAAGCGTTGTTTGATCGATCTTCGCATTGTAAACCTGCAAATAGATTCCCACATCCTGACCCTTCTGAAAATCGGCTGAGAGATTGGGGATGACCTTGGCATTCCCGATCACGAACATCGCGCCGATATCCCGGTCATCGGTTGGCCTGAGCTTCGAAGCAAGAATCAGTGTCGAAGTCCACAGGTTCTCCTTGTCAAATTTCGGAACCTTGAATCCAATGCTCTGGATACCTTTGTTTCCCGAAGCCACGTCGCGAACTACTACCTGGACTTTGTAATTTCCGGGAGCCAGCGGCTGAGCGTTTTGGTAGACTGACTTTCTTTCTTTCTCTTCAGCCAGATCCGCGGCGGAAGAGGTCGCGATTACCGAATCCTCGAAGATTCCGGCGCGTCGGTCGGTTACGGCAGTGATCCTGCCGAAGATGTTCATGCGTGCGGTCGGAATTCCCCCGATATCCTCAAAGACAAGTTCCTTGTTCTCTGTCTGGATAGTGAATGTCGTTATCACCCGATCATCAGTCTGCTTGAAGAAGTCGACTCGCAGGTCGAAATCAAGCGGGTTGTTGTCGATCACGGGAGTTTGATCGAGGGTCGTCTGGAGATCGGCGAACTTCACTTGAGGTGGTCTTTGAAGATTCGAGATCAGTTCGATCCTCCGGAAAGGCGAGTCCTGCTCACGGTAATAGTCACGCTGGTTGGTTCCCGCGATCCGATCCGATTTGCTGGATATTCCCAACATCTCGTTGGTGGTCAGACCCGCGCCAGGAACAAAAAGAAGAGCATCCTTTTCGTTCGCATTTCTCGCGATCCTGTATTCTCCCGTTCCGCTCGGATCAACGAATTCTATCTCGATCCCGCTGCCAACACCTTCTAGATATCGGTAGAACCAGATCTCGAACGGATAGGTTGTTGTCGTTCCGCCTCCTTCCCATGCCGGACGGTCATATGCGCCGCCCATCGGTCTTGATTCAACACTATCGGGTTTGCCCCATGTAATGTAGATCCTGCCGCGGTCTGTCATCCAGCCAGGTTTTCCAGAAGTGAAGTGTTCGTTCGAATATGCGATTCGCTCGTAGTACTCCTCACGGTATTCATTCTCTTCGGTATCCGGGTTCGGATCTCGACGGCGCCAAAAGCTCTCAATAAAGTTCTCACGCTCTTCATCGGTCTTTAGGGCCTTAAAAGCCTTCTTTTCTTCCGAGGTGATGATGTACTTGACATCTTTGCTGAGCCAATCTTCATAGATTCTGGCGATTTCCTTTTCGGTCTTGCGGGGCTTATCGAGCGGATCGTCAGTGATCTGCGCGAGAGCTCCGGAAACAAGAATGGAAAGGACGAATACAATTACCAATAGACTGCGTGTTGATCGCATAAACGGCATAGCTTTCTACACTCCGTATAATTAAGGAAGCTTAAAGAACCGTTGCCAACGGTTTTCGAAAGGCAGAATTATATCAGACAGTTATGGTTTTCCAACAACGTTTCAGGATGCGTTGGCTTGCGAGGTCGGTTGCACGACCGAAGGTACTTCGGGCCTCGCGTGCTGCAAAGCAGACAAAAGGGAAGTAGGATTGGCGGCTTATTCGTCAGTCTCGCGTTTCGTCCCGAAAATCCACGCGATAAGTATCGATACAACATATAGTGCCATCATCGGAGTAGCAAACAACATCATGTTGGGTATGTCGCCTGTGGGTGAAATGAATGCCGCTACGATCAGCATCACAACAAGCGCGATCTTCCAGATTCTTATAAGAAATCCGGCAGATACGATTCCGATCCTCGCAAGTACGTACGTGACTGCCGGCATCTGAAAGACGATTCCCATCGCAAGCATGATCAACGTTATGAACTCAAAGTAGTCCGTAGCGCGTATCAGCAACTGAAAATCAGGCCCCAAGCTTAGTAGATATCTCGCGGCAGGTGGAAAGAGTATGTAATATGCGAAAGCGGCTCCCAAAACGAAGGAGCTTGTCGAAAGCAGGACGAACGGGGTTACGTACTTTCTTTCGTGCTTGTAAAGGGCGGGGGAGATAAATCCCCAAATCTGAAGCAGAAGAAATGGGACCGAAACAGCTATCGCCGAATATAGAGAAACGGTCACGAGCAATGTGAACTGCTCGGGAACCGTAGTCACGATAAGGCGTTCGTTCACATTCGGGTTCTCGCCGTCCTTGAACGTTAGATCGACCGGGAGCTTTATTCCTTCAGGAACGACGCCCGACGAAGTCAATAACTTTTCAGTCGTGTAAAGCGCCGGCTTGCCTACCTGGTCAGCTTCCACGACCGCTCCAACTGAAGATCCTGGGCTGACTACGGTGGTGCCAATCGTTGTAGCTTTGTCGAAAATGTACCGCCCTTCGTCGCCGATCTTTAGTTCCCTGAGTGAAAGAACCCGTTCTGATCCTGTTCTCCCTTCGATCGGGACATCCCTTCGTTGAGCTTCTGCAAGCGCCTTCTCGACTGGTTCAGCTAGAAATGAAAAGATCTGGTTCGAAACGAACCAGCAGCCAATGAACGCGACAAGTATAAATACGACCGACCTGACAAGCCTGCCCCGAAGCTCGTCAAGATGCTCGAGGAAGGACATTTGCCCTCCAAGTTCTTCCTGGTTTTCCTCGGTTTCGTACATTGAGGATATGGCGTGAGTTCAACGGACTGTCTGCTCAAAGCCAGTTTCGTTTGTCGGAGGCATTTTCCTCAGGATTTTTTGCTGGCGGATCCGGATCCATCGACGCTGCACTGTGTTCAGCCGCCGGAGGCGAAAACTTGTCAAATTCATCCCTGCTGACTTCCCGTATCTCTGGACCAGGTCCGCCTATTGACTCGAAATCTGCGGTCTGTTCTCGAGGAATCGCTCTTACGGTTTCACGGCGATTCTTTTCCGTCTTTGGTGTCCCACCGTCCAGCCTGAACTCATCCTTCAGGTCTTCGATCGATGCCTCTCGCTCCCAGGTTTCCCTAAACTCCCCAGATACCTTCCTTAATTCGCGCATCATTCCCCCAAGCTTCTTAGCCATTTGGGGGAGTTTCCGCGGGCCGAATACTATGAGCGCAACGATTCCTACCAAGATCAGCTCTTGGGTTCCTATCGATTCGAGGATAAATATCAACAATACCGGCATATCTTGGGGCTTCTTCGCCCGGTCGGTTCTTCGCCAAGGGGCTATTTTACTGATACAAGCACATCTTCTTTCTCATTCACTTTCCCTATTATCGCCGACCCGGGTACAGCATTGAGGATTTCGGGAGCTTTTTCCTCAGCCACTGATATCAATAGTCCACCGGCTGTTTGCGGATCTAGGAGGATGCTCTGCATTTCCGAAGGAACTCGGTCATCAAATTTTAACGCGTCGCCAACGTATTCGCGATTGTTCTTGTCGCCTCTGGTCAGCATCTTCAATCCAACAAGCTCCGGAACAGTGGGTAGCAGAGGAACGGACCGAGAATCAATCTCGAATGTTACGCGACTCGCCTTAGCCATTTCGTAAGCGTGTCCGACAAGGCCAAAGCCCGTCACGTCGGTGCACCCTTTTGCTCCAACGGCCCGCATTGCTTCCGCCGCTTTCTTCGCGGTGGTGGTCATAATCCTCACAGAGGCTTCCTCTGCCTCTTTTGACGCAATTCCATTCTTAACTGCGGTGCTGATCACCCCGGTGCCGATCGGTTTTGTCAAGATCAAGACATCACCGGCTACTGCCCCAGCGTTCGTAATTACGTTGTGCTTACCGACAAGACCGGTCACGGAATATCCAAACTTGATTTCTTGATCGTCGATTGAATGGCCGCCCAAAACAGCGACTCCTTCGTCAATCATCATTTGTTGTCCACCTTTCAATATCTCGCCTAGAACGCTCCAATCACCTTTTTGGGGGTAACATACTATTGAGAGAGCTGTGAGGGGAGTTCCGCCCATTGCGAAGACGTCATTCAGTGAGTTTACCGCCGCGATTTTGCCGTAAGTCAAAGGATCGTCAGCGACCGGTGTAAAGAAGTCGAGCGTCTGGACCAGCAGATTTTCGTTGTCAAGACGAAAGACACCCGCATCATCGGCCGTGTCATAACCGACGACAATTCGCGGGTCTGTTTGGATCGGAAGTCCGCTCAATACTTGAGCGAGGTCTCGCGGGGCGAGTTTCGCCACTCAACCAGCGCAAGAAACCATTTCCGTAAGTCGTCTTGTCATAGCCTGTTTAGTCTTTTCCCATCAACAAGTTATAGATTCTGTCAAGATCAGCTTCATTGTAGAATTCTAACTCGATCCTTCCTTTCTTACCGTTTCCAACCTTTTTGATCTTGACATGCGTACCGTATCTCCGGCGGAGTTTGGTTTCCGCTCGTATGACATTCGGATCGGCCAGGTTTTCGTCAGAAAGCCTGATCTTGGATCTGGATGGCCTAGTTAGCTTTTTGACGGCTTTCTCTGTCGCGCGGACAGAAAGATCACCGCTTATTATCTCAGACGCTAGCGACTCCATAGCTGTGTCCCCGTTGATAGCGAGAAGCGCGCGCGCGTGGCCAACCGAGAGCATTCCCCTTTCTAAGTAAGCTAACACCTTCTTCGGCAGCCGCAACAAACGTAGGTAATTGGCAACGAAAGGTCTTGTCTTACCGACACGGTTTGCAACCTGTTCTTGTGTTAAGGAGAACTCATCTATCAATCTCTTGTAAGCTCGCGCCTCTTCGACCGGGTTCAACTCCTGGCGCTGGATGTTCTCAATTAGCGCTACTTCAAGCATCTTGTTGTCGGAGATGGCGCGCACGACTGCCGGAATTTTTTTTAATCCAGCTTTTTGGGCGGCCCGCCAACGCCTTTCTCCTGCAACGATCTGATAGGAGCCTTCGTGGGGTCGAACTACGATTGGCTGAACAACCCCGTTGGCGCGAATGGACTGTGCTAGCTGTTCGAGTTCTGGTTCTTCGAAGACCTCTCTCGGCTGTTCCGAATTCCTCACAAGGAGTTCCAAATCGAGTTCAAGAAACCCGCTTTCAATAGCCTCCTCTGGTGTTTCATCCCCTAAGAGTGCGCTAAGCCCCCTTCCTAAGGCCTGTCTCGCCATTGCCGATTACCTCCTTTGCCAGTTCGATGTAGCTCTCAGCCCCTTTTGACCTTATATCATAGAGAATAATGGGTTTACCGTAACTAGGCGCCTCCGCCAAGCGTACGTTTCTGGGGATCACTGTGTTGAGGACTTGTGCACCATAGAAATCCCTGAGGTCGTTTGCGACGGCGGCGGAGAGGTTGGTCCTCTCGTCGTACATCGTCAGCAACAAACCCTCGATCGATAGCCCCGGGTTCAACAGTCGCCGCAAATGTGCGAGTGTATCGAACAGCTCCGTTACGCCCTCAAGGGCGTAATACTCACATTGGATAGGCACCAGAAGCGAATCCGCTGCGGTGAGTCCATTTACGGTAAGAAGCCCAAGCGAGGGAGGACAATCGATGATCACAAAATCGAATTCATCCCGAATCCGTGAGACCAGGTCTTTGAGTCTGTACTCTCGGCGGCCTTCGTTGACGAGTTCGATCTCCGCGCCGGCCAGTTGTTTATCTGCAGGAATAACAAACAACAAAGGGAGCTCGGTAGGAAGAATAATCTCTTCAACTGCAGTATCTCTACAGATCGCGTCGTAAAGCGTCTTCCTGCTTCCAAGTTTCTCAATGCCAGAACCCGAAGACGCATTCCCCTGTGGATCGGCATCGACCAGGAGAACCCTTTTTTCCCTGATTGCTAGGGCAGCGGCAAGATTTACGGCAGTGGTCGTTTTGCCAACACCGCCTTTCTGGTTGGCGATCGATATTACTTTGCCCATTAGATTTAGCAGTCTTCGGGGGTAGTGGCGTTAATCTAGCACATCTCCTCGATCGCCGCTAACGCATCACGAAGTGATTGTTTCACGTGAAACTTAGTCAGGATAGCAGACGTGTGGGAGCTCCGCTAAGCAGACTTTGAAGCTGTGAGGTGAACAAGAACGGTCGATAAAGCAACTGGGGTCAAGCCATTTATCTTTCGAACCTGACCAAAAGTACGAGGCTTGGCGCGTTCAAGCCTTTCAACCATCTCAAGAGAAAGCCCTCCTATATCCCGGAAGTTGAAAGACTCTGGAACCCGCAGGTTGTCGTGGCGAAAGACCCTCGCTTCGGCAACACTCTGCTTCTTGATGTATCCTCTATAAAGCGAATCAGCGAGTGCAGTGTCGAGATCTTTCTCGTTCACTTCATTACGCACTCCATTCGGAAGGAGCTTGTACACAAGAGAAGATTCTACACCCTGTCGCTGAGCCAGCTGGGAAAGTGTGAACGAGTCTCCTAGATCCTGATCAAGAAGTTGAGAAACAGCAGAATACTCTATATCTGACCGTTTATACCGAGTTCCGTCAAGAGCATTTCTCGTCGCCGCAAGCCGGTCGCGCTTCTTGTTAAAGCGTTCCCAATCAGAGTCATTGATTAATCCTATCTCGTTGCCCTTTGGTGAGAGCCTTTGGTCAGCATTGTCGTGCCTCAATAACAGTCTTGATTCCGCGCGTGACGTAAAGATACGGTAAGGCTCGTCGACTCCGTGCTGAATCAGATCATCAACTAAGACTCCGATATATGCTTCGTTTCTTGTCAGAACGACCTGCGGGCGCTGTTTCACGTGAAACACCGCATTGATCCCAGCCATCAGTCCCTGGCATGCTGCTTCTTCGTAACCAGTCGTACCGTTTATCTGGCCCGCAAGAAATAGACCTGATACCCGCGTAGATTCCATAGTCGGGCTAAGCTCACGAGGGTCGATAAAGTCGTATTCAATCGCATATCCAGGTCTGACAATCTTAGCTTCCTCAAAACCCTCGATCATTCTTAGCAGCTCAAGTTGAAGATCTGCCGGCAAAGAAGTCGAAAACCCGTTTAAATAAACTTCATTGGTATCGTGACCTTCGGGCTCAAGAAAAAGCTGATGTCGTTCTTTCCCCGAGAACTTAACAATCTTATCTTCTATCGATGGGCAGTACCGAGGTCCGACTCCTTTTATCGCACCGGAGTAAAGAGGCGAACGGTCAATGTTCTGTGAGATTTTTTCGTGAACAGATGCATTCGTAAAACCAATGTAGCAGTCTATCTGCGGCTGTTCGATCGCGTCCGTGGAAAATGAAAATGCCACCGGATCCGCATCCGGAGGTTGTGCTTCGAATTTATCCCAATCGATCGTTCGCGAATCGAGCCTCGGGGGTGTTCCTGTCTTTAACCTGCCGACCGGAAAGCCGATCTCTCGCAGATTATCAGCGAGTTCAATCGACGCCGGTTCTCCCGCTCGGCCCGCAGAATAGTTCCTCGACCCAGTATGGATCCTTCCATTAAGGAAAGTACCTGTCGCTACTACAACGGCATTTGCACCAAACCTACGTGTGTCCTGCATCTCGACGCCGACAGTCACTCCTTTCTCAACAAGAAGCTTGACAACTACACCCTGCCTCAAGTGAAGGTTTGGAGTAGCCTCCAAGACCCGACGCATCTCTGTACGGTAGAGCGCCCTGTCTGCCTGTGCCCTCGGAGACTGAACAGCGGGACCGCGAGATCTGTTCAGAAGCCTGAACTGAATACCCGTCCGGTCGATAACTCGGCCCATAATTCCGCCAAGTGCATCTACTTCACGAACGATATGTCCCTTCGCAATACCTCCGATCGCGGGATTACAGGACATTTGTCCTATGAGGTCGAGGTTGATGGTAACAAGCGCTGTCTCAGCGCCTAGACGCGCGGATGCAGAAGCAGCCTCGCATCCTGCATGACCAGCCCCGATTACGATAACGTCAAATTTTTCATCGAAGTACATTGCTGTGGTCTACGGCGGTCAAAAAAGGCGGGTTCTCCCGCCTTTTGCCAAACCTATATACTAAGTCATTTAGTTCAAATGACAAACACTAAGTCGCGATCCAGGTTCATTCCCAACGACCATTCAGCGATTTGGGTGGAAACCTGATCGAATGAATGCCGCCGATACGCACTTTGTCGGTGTCTTTGTAGCTGATGACAGGCATCAGCCCCTGTTCGATCAGTGCATCACATGCCTCGTGGGTCATTGCGATCTCCGCACAAGGTTTGGTGCTCGTTTCGCCGTCCGTCGTAAACATATGTGTGGGCAGGCCTTTAATTGCGAGCGGATACCGTCCATTCACTTCCCAACCGTGTGCCCTGTAAGCGTTTGCCAGCACGAGCCCGCACAAAAAGGACGGGTTTGACCAAAGATATTGGTCATGGTCACTCGACGACCTAAACTCTTCAAAATCGAACGCTTCCGTAGGATCGGTGTTTTCGCCGTACGGCAACCTTACCAGAAATCTGGGAACAGCCAGGCCAAGGTTCACCGACTCAGGAATGGTCCTAAGCATTGCCCAGAGTTTACTGCCCTCAGATTCTTCGGAAAGATTCCAGCTGGAAGGCACAGGACTCTTCGCAAGTGACTCTACCCCAAGCATTTGCGGGCGGATGTGTGAGACGAAAGGCGCATTTATCACATTCGAGATCTTCGCCAGCCGTATCAGGGATGCGCAGTCATCAACATCTACCGAAAAATCGTAATTCCCGCAGATAAGAGCCCAAGGTTCCCTGTTTGAAATCTCTATCGTTTCCTTTACGACCGATTTGAAGTACTGCGAATCGGTTAGGTCACCGACAGATTTCAAGTCCTTGCCAAGCTCATCTTTGGAGAGATCGTACAAAAATAGCTTTAAATCGCTTGAAGTTTCGACACGTCGAACAACGAGGTAGAGTCCCCGCCACGCTGCCTCGAGAGCCCTGAAATCAGGCGATTGAATGATCTTTCTCATTAAATCCCCTGTCATCTCGTCAAGCACACCCAGCAGCTTCGCCTGCTCGACCTCGTCCGTGCTGACTAAATGGGGTTTCACAAGCTCTCTTATTAACTTGCTAAGTTCTGTCTTATCAGTAGTTTGCGTTGGATACGACTCTGCATCCCGTTTGGCGCTTCCCAGAATGTCGTCTAATAGTTCGCCGCCTTCGAGAACGCGTTCTTCATTTGTTGCTTGAGTTTCTACCAATCGTTCTTCCGCTATGTCGTCATCGATCCATCCCCGGACTTCCCTGGCCGCTGAATCAAACTGATCATGGTCGAGCAACCGCGTTCTCAGATCCCTCAACTCAGCGAACAAAGGCACGTTGCGAAATAACTTGTCCGGATGAAAATCGTCGAGTGACCGAAATCGCAGAGTTATCCTTCCCGTGTCCGTTCCAGCCGGCTCAATAGTAATTGCGACATTCAGCCGACCCATTACGGCTTCAAAATTGTCCCGGTCGATCTCGATCGGTACCGGAACGGGAAGCTTTTCTTCAGAATTGAAAAGGTGGTTGCTCCTCCCGCTGTAATCTCCCACAAATAGAATATGAAATGGCGGGTCCTCCGGGACGGGAACGGCTTCCCTTTCCATCGACACTTGGGCCTCAAAATCCGTATCAGTAGGCAGCATGGGATCTCAACTCCTTCAAACAAATGGGGTTTTCGTGACAACTATCTTAGTTTGGTTTTCCAATGTCAATAAAATTCAATGTTGCACTCGGCTTATTCAACTGGAAGCCACATTTGCTAACCTCTAACCCCCAAAAGTCGGATTTGGTCATTTCGGGGAGTCTTTACGACAAGCACATCGATCCCATTTTGATCTATTCGGAGATTTTTCTTGATGTACCAGACCAAAGAACTTACTATGGCGGGCAAAACCCATACGATTTCTTTCCCGCCAACCCGACTAGCTATTTAGGAGAGGCATGCGATGGCAGACCTTACAGACATTACCGTTCCGACTCAAGCCCGTATTATGAGCAGCGCGGAATACCGGATCGTCGAGAGTGTTTACGATGACACTCTTCCGTTCAGGATCCGCATTATGGTGACGAACGGGCTAGGAGGATACAATCGCCCATTCACGATCCCGACATCACTTGTCACTACTTTGTTGGGAGCTGCTGCATCAGGTTTTCTTGCGGCGGCCGCAACGATTGGAGGTTATTTGGGAAGCATCGTAAACATGGGCTATCTAATGAATGTCGGGTCCGCATTTCCAGACATGTCGTCCTCCAATACTGACTTGCTCGTCCACGAAACCGCACATGTGTTGCAAGGCAAGAATAGCGTCTTCGCGCAGAGTTACGTATATGATTCCGCTATAAATCAATGCATACGCGGAAATGCAGCATACAACTACACCGCGGGTCAGGATTGGAGCTCTTACAATGCAGAGCAACAAGCCTCGATAATCGAACATTGGTATACTAGCGGTAAGCCAACTTCAGGAAGCCTATGGCCTTATATTCGTGACCACGTCAGGGAGGGTGATGCATGAGGATCCTTTCCATGGTTTTCGGAGCATTGATCGTTCTTACGGCGACTGCTGGCTGCGGAGATCCGGCGACCATAGCCAGCGGCGAGGTCCTGGACGGACTGGGGAAACCGGTTGAGGGCGTCGAGGTTGTGATGGAGAGCGAGATTGCGGGAGGTTTCAGGAAGGAATCAGAACAGCGCACTGATGAAACAGGCAGATTTAATTTCGTCACTGTAACCGGGGCTGCTACCTCATTGAGACTGAGATTTAGCAAATCCGGTTACAAAGACAAAACTGTTCGAATTCCTGCGCTCGAAAACTCGACCCACAAGATTGAGATTCAAGAAGCAAGTCCCGCTCGGTAAACGTTATCCTACCCCGTAAGCGAGCATCGCGTCGGCAACTTTTATAAAGCCGCCAATGTTTGCCCCCTGAACATAGTCGACCCGTCCATTATCGATACAGCCGAACTCCACGCACTTCGAGTGGATATCGTTCATTATGGTCTGAAGCCTCTGATCAACCTCTGACCTGGACCAAGAGAGCCGGGCGCTGTTCTGAGCCATCTCGAGACCTGAGACAGCTACCCCGCCGGCATTGGCGGCCTTCCCAGGACCGTAAAGGATTTTCGCTTCCTGAAAAACTTCTATTCCACCTTTGGTGGTCGGCATGTTTGCGCCCTCCGAGACCGCCATGCAGCCATTGGAAACAAGAGCCTTGGCGTCATCCTTGTCGATCTCGTTCTCAGTGGCGGAAGGAAATGCGAGATCACCAGCGATGTGCCACGGTTTCTTGCCCTCGTAAAACTCGACACCAAATTCGTCGGCATACTCTTTGATCCTTCCCCTTCTTTCGTTCTTCAGTTCTTTCACGAATTCAAGCTTCTCGGCCGTCACGCCTTCGGGATCATGGATGGTTCCTGACGAATCTGAAAGTGTCACCACTTTGGCGCCAAGCTCCGTCGCCTTTTCGCATGTGAATTGAGCGACGTTTCCCGAACCTGAGACGATCGCGGTCTTTCCCGACATACCTTCGCCGATCCGATTCAGCATGTTGCGCATGAAATATACGCACCCGTATCCGGTTGCTTCGGGCCTTATCTCACTTCCGCCGTATGCCATTCCCTTGCCGGTCATCACGCCTGTGAACTGTGTCGAAAGCCGTTTGTAATGACCGTAGAGGTAGCCGATCTCGCGCGAACCCACTCCGATGTCGCCCGCAGGAACGTCGGTGAACTGGCCGATGTGTTTGTACAGTTCGGTCATCATAGACTGGCAGAATCTCATCACCTCCGCGTCCGATTTACCCTTCGGATCAAAATCAGAGCCACCTTTCCCGCCTCCCATAGGAATTCCCGTAAGGCTGTTTTTAAAGGTCTGTTCAAACGCAAGGAATTTTAGAATGCTTTGTTTGACGCTCCTGTGAAACCTTAGTCCCCCTTTGTACGGTCCGATAGAGTTGTTCCACTGGACCCTGTATCCACGGTTTGTTTGAATTCGGCCCTCATCGTCCTCCCAGTTGATCCTGAAGATGATGATGCGGTCCGGTTCCGTGAGCCTATCCAGGATCGCGGCTTCTCTGTAAATTTTGTTTTGATTAATGAACGGAACGAGGGAATGGGCAACTTCTTCAACAGCCTGATGGAACTCTTCTTCGCCGGGATTCCTATTCTTGAGGCCCGACATAAATCCTTCCAGGGTGAGTTTCTCCATAGAATGACTCCTTAGATTTCACTCTCCTTTAGCAAACTTATTCAGTTAAAGCTGGCGCCCGTCGCTGGCGGCCTGATCCACGGAAGTGGTCTTTGAGATGGTTTGAAGGGAGAATTCTTCAGAACCGTTAGCCGAAAAGGATCGCGGGCGCGACCAGATGTCCGTGATTAGCTGTGAAAATACAACACGGATGCGCAGCAAGGCAAACGCTATTCACAGGAAAACACGTTGAGGAGGGGAATAGATGAATTCGCGCATCAAAGGACCCGCCGCTAACAACCTGGAAATGACGGTGTTTGGAATCATCGAGAACCTTCCGGTATCAGAAACCAAACGGATCGAGAGACCCGCAAATCGATTGGTGTCTTAACGAAGATCGGTCTAGAGAGTTTACGGATCAATCCTTAACAAGTCGCCTCCTTCAAAGCGAAACATGTTGTCAGCCTGCTGGATGTGGGGGCTGGCCACTACAGGTAGGTTGATAGCGGTAGCGATCTGCTGAACAAATCTTCTTCCCTGAGTGCCTTCTGCGACATTACAGCCGTGAATCTCGATCCCCCGTCCCCTCAAATGAGAGGGAGTCATCGAATGTCTTATGTTTCTAAAATGGCGAACCTCGCGCCTGCCAACCCCGGCGCCAAGCTGAAGAAATGCAGGAGCCCCGTGGCAAATTATTCGCAGCATCCAGATACTCCAAGGGTTGCTAACTGTCTGGCTGATCCGCCTCGATAGTGCCTGGAACGGCTCACCTGACTCGACGAACAGCATTTGAGCGTCTTCATGACCGGGGAATTCCTCGATCACACGACGCCAGCCCTGTTCAAAGTTGTCATTGTGGCGCACGAGTCCTCCTAAACCTGAAGGACGAGGCGGACGTGGAACTCTCCGGTCAACCACGTAAACCATCATAGGTGTATGTCTCCGACTACCTTCAAAGCCCTTGCGAAATGATCAATCGAATGTCTGCAAACAAGTGTGAATGTGGGGCTGGAATGATGCAATAATTTTGAAGAGAGTGTATAGTAACTTTTCCTTACGGCGCATTCGTCTAGTGGTTAGGACGCAAGGTTCTCAACCTTGAAACAGGGGTTCAATTCCCCTATGCGCTACCAGATCTGTTGTTGGAAGAGGCTGTCTGAGAAGGCAGCCTCTTTGTGGTTCATCCTCGAGGCTACCAGATCGGCCGGCGGAATTGCGAAGTGTACACATATGGGAATCTCATGCAAGAAAATTTTTTGATGCTAGAGTGCAACAGTTTAAGTAACAAGTTCTCGTAGCGTCTTGAGATACATTTCCGGCTCACATACCTGACCTCGAAATCGCAGTCATAACCTTCTTGAAGTTGATGCCAATATCTTCTGTGTAGATCGAACCCGATGGATCGTGGACGACCTTCGGAAGATAGTAGGAAATGAACAAGTCCTCCATTCCATATAGCAGACTTTGCTTCGCCTCTGTGCCTGGAATCCGGCTGACGACCAGCATTTCGCCTCTGGGGATTTGCTTGCCGGACATGAAGAACTCCATAAACCTCGGCGAGCTTGAGTCTTTTCGTTTCGTCAAAATCAGATCATAAGCGAGCACCGAATTTCGCCCAGCGTCAGGATCCCGGTTAAGATTGCCAAATCTGTAAGTGTCGAACTCTATTTCACCGACATGACCAGGTATCTTCGAGTCTCCTCTGATGCCTGGCAGATTCACAAGGATCATCGGTTCGTACCTCCTTCTCAGATGAATTAGAAAAGTCTGCTTGAGTGCTTCAACAAACGGATCTTGGCGACCCGACGGCAATCTTCGAGTAATTTGCGTGAACCCGCGCGGCCTTCTGAACTTGGAAGCCGGCGAGTTCTACATTAGCTTATACCCTTCCAGGTATTTCCCTAATTCGATCAATGGAAGATACGACTGACAAGAAATCTGGTCTGCTTCGAAGTGCGAGTCTGGAGAATCTTATCCTGATCTCAGGTGCGGCATTCTTCTACTCGCTTGTCTTCGAGCTTCCGGCTACGCCGTTCTTTTGGGAATCTGATCATCTGATATTTGCTTATGAAGGCTGGCGGATGTACCTGGGAGACACGATGTACAGGGATTTCTTCCAGTTCACATTTCCCGGAAGCCAGCTCTATTACGCGGTGATGTTCTCGATCTTCGGTGCAAAGCACTGGATAATAAACGCCACGATCGTCGCTTTAGCCACAGCAATTCTCTTTCTGACCTTAAGGCTCTCAAAGTCAGTCATCGAAGGCCCGTTCGCATACCTTCCCGCCCTTCTATTTGCGTTCTTTGGGTTCCGATGGTTCGGCATCGATGGTTCGCACAGGATGTTCAGCCCGGTTTTCATACTTCTCGCGGCTTTGATCGTTATCCGGTCACGGAAGCCCCTGAACCTGATACTTGCAGGGGTTTTCTGCGGGATCACTTCGTTCTTCACTCAGCAGCGTGGGTTCTTCGCCGTATGCGCGATCGCGCTTTTCATACTGATCGAGGGAATTGTCGAAAAACGTGAGTTTTTCGGTATCGGAAAGGACATCTTCTATCTTGGAGCGGCGGCCGTCATTTCGCTTGCAGCGCTTTGTGCATACTTCGTTTTTGCCGCAGGTCCGGAGCTCTTCTGGGAATCAGCGTTCGTCTATCCGTCGAACTGGTATGGCTTCTCGAAGTACAACAACAGCGAAGTCTTCTTCCTTGTGCTCGGGCGGGCGGCGAGTTTTACGAATCTTTCGGGTGCTTTCGCTTTTGTGATGCACCTTGTTTACTCGTTCGGGATACCGCTCGTTTATCCGCTGTTTGCCTTGGCGTTCTTCTTCCGGATCTCGCGCGACAAGTGGAACGAATGGAAGAAGGTGGTCTTGATCGCGTTGATCGGGTTCGCGACGACATATTCGAACGTTGCGCCTGACAGCTTCAGGCTGTTCCAGGTCTCATCTCCTGCGTTGATCCTTGTCGGTTTTCTCATATCGCGGATCACTCTTGCGAAACAGTTCGACCGATGGCTCGTCACCGCCGCGGCGGCAGGTCTGCTTCTCCTTAGCTTGTACCTGGGAATTCGCATGCAAACTAACTGGGAGATGGTCTACTGGCAGTCGCCTTCGGGAAAGCTTGCGGTCTTTCCAGTCGAACAGATCGAGCGATATACCTACGTGCTTGAGAACACCGAGCCTGGCGAGGAATTCTTTGAGGTATACGAACCGTACATTTATTTCCCTTTCCATCTAAGGAACCCAACCAGGTACGGACAGATCTGGGAGACGGATTACACAAGGCCTGAGCATGTCGCCGAGGTCGTATCTGATCTCGAGAAGAGTAGACCAGGGTTGATGCTCTGGGACGTCGATTACAACAGGCCCGACGATCAACGGAGGTCCGGCGATCATCTTGCTCCGCTTGCTAGATTCGTTCAGCAGAATTATGAACCGGTCGGAAAGGTCTATCAGGTCGCGGACAGAAGAATCCAGGTCTGGAAGCTGAAGGCTGATGATTGAATTCGCGGCGGTTGAGAGTAGAATAAAGTCCTGATGTGCTCCCGTAGCTCAGGTGCATAGAGCGTTCGCCTCCGGAGCGAAAGGCCGCAGGTTGAAGTCCTGCCGGGAGCACCATAATCAATGTTCAGATTTCATTGATCAGGCATCAGCTTACTTCCCGTTCGCCGGCTACCTTCCTTCCTCAATACAATCTGATAATATCGGACTTCGCCGAACTGGCGGATCGCCCGCGACGTACTGGTCACATCTGAGAGTTTAAATCTATGTATTGTGCTAAATGCGGTACCAAGAACCCGGATTCGGGCAAGTATTGCCGCAAGTGCGGAGCCACTCTACCGAAAGTGATCGGGAATGGGGACGATTTTGTGCTTGAGAATTGGGTTAACGACAAACTGGCCCCTCATTTCACAGGCGGCCAAAGAAACGCGAAAAAAAAGAAGAAAGACGTAGAACTGAGTTGGGAAGCGGCAATGGGGTCGATCGGCTCGGGAATCGCGTTCATCATCATCTCTATAGTACTTGCTTATCAGCCGATGGGCTTTGGTTGGTGGTTCTGGATGCTGATCCCCGGTTTCGGAGCCCTTGGAGTTGGTATCGCCCAGGTGATCAGGCTGCAAAAGGAAGATAAGCGGCAGATTGCCTTCTCTGAAGGCCCGCCTGAAAAACAGATCGACACCGAGGACCGGGCCGCGCTTCCTCCAGACCAGTCCGTCTTCGCTGAAGACGAATTCAGAATGCCTGAGGGTTCCGGCGAGTTCGCGCCGCCAAGTGTAACCGAAGGAACCACTCGCCACCTCGAGATGGATTCCGAAGTGGATACTTCGAAGCTGGAGAAAGACGACTAGAGATGTTTTGTGCGAAGTGCGGAACTGAGAACCCAGACGACGGGAGCTTTTGTCGAAGCTGTGGCGGCAGAATCGGATTTGTGGAGGATGAAGACCTGACCGGAGCGTCGAATCTCCAAAAATGGACCGAGGGAATTTTCCCTCGAAAGAAGACCAGAAGCGCCCGCTACCGTTCCGGTGTAAACAAGTTCATTTGGGGGATTTTTCTGCTGATAGCCGCAGTATTTCTCGGAATTCCTTTCAAGGGAAACGAATGGTGGCTGCTTGCGTTGCTCCCGGGAATGCTGATGGTAGGCTGGTCAGTCGCAGATCTTCTGCGAGCCGAGATCGGACCTGCGCAGGGCGACCTGCCTGAAACCGAAAACCCCCGCAAAGAAGATCTTGTAGACAAGAGATCGCTGCCGCCAGAACAGACGGTATTTGCAGAAGACGAGGTCGCGCAAGTTTACGAGACTGGTGAGGTGGTCCCTTCGAGCGTTACCGAGGGCACTACGCGAGATCTGGATCAAAACAAGAAAGCCCAAACCACTAAGCTGGAAGAGGTCGAATAAGGGAAGATGGAAAACCACCGTTTAGAGCAGTTCTTACGATCCATGCGGGGTAAAGCACCGCGCTAGACGACTTGCAAATAGCTATCGTCACGATCCCCAGAGGCCAAATGATGAATTCATTTAAGAAAGGCTGCATCCTGCTTGCTTTGTTGCTGGTTCTGTCCGCTGTTCCGTCAGCGCAGAATATTCCTCATTTCACAAGCGATTTTGCGCCTGAAGAATTCAGTTCGCGAAGAAGCAAGGTCTACGACGCGATCGGCTCAGAAGCGATCGCCATTCTACAGGGGGAACCAAGTCCACGCGGTTACACGCGCTTTCGGCAGTCGAACGAATTCTATTACCTTTCCGGGATCGAGGTTCCGCACGCTTATCTCGTTCTTGACGGTGCATCGCGCAGGACCACGCTTTATCTTCCGCACAGGAATGCGGGAAGAGAGAGGGGTGAAGGCAAGATGCTTTCGGCAGAAGACGATGACCTCGTAAAAGAATTGAGCGGGATCGACTCGGTTTACGGTTCAGAGCTTCTTGCCGAACATCTTTCACGCCGTGCACGAAGATCTGGCACTGTGGCGTTCATCCCCTTTAGTCCTCCCGAGGGATTAGCGGAAAGCCGTGACCTCGGCCTGAGGGTTCAGATGGACATCGTGACGGACGCCTGGGACGGAGCCACTCCGCGCCATATTCGATTTAAGGAATTCCTCGCTTCGAGGATCCCGGATCTGAAGATAAAGGACCTTTCGCCGGTCCTTGATCAGATGAGGCTTATCAAAAGCCCGGCAGAAATGAAGCTGATCAGAAAGGCCACGCGATTGTCGGGTCTGGCTTTGATGGAGGCGATGAGATCGACAGAGCCGGGGATGAAGGAGTACGAACTCGATGCCGTTGCTAAGTACGTGTTCTACCGTAACGGAGGCCAGGGAGATGCCTATTACTCTTTGATCGCCACCGCCGAAAACGCCTATTTTCCCCATTATCACAAAGGAAAAGCGACGATGAAGGACGGCGACTTCCTTTTGATGGATTACGCGCCGGACTATGGCTACTACATGAGCGACGTTACGCGCCAATGGCCCGTGAACGGCAAGTTCTCGCGCGACCAGAGCGATCTCTACGGGTTCTATCTCGCGTGCTACCGGTCGATACTCCACAACATCAAGTCCGGAAAAACTGCGAGCGAGATAGCACTAAATGCGGCGGCCGAGATGGAAGGGCACCTGGCCAAAGCGACGTTCTCAAAACCGGTCTACAAAAAAGCTGCGGAGAGGTTTGTGAATTCGTACAAGGCGGGAGCAAGCCGAAGGACCACATTGGGCCACTGGGTCGGAATGGCGACGCACGACGTAGGAAGAATTGAGGGACCGCTCAAGGCGGGAATGGTATTTACGATCGAGCCCGCTCTCGTCGTTCCAGAAGAAATGATCTACATAAGGCTTGAGGACCTGATAATCATCCACGAAGACAGCGTCGAGATCGTCTCGGATTTCGTTCCTATGGACATTGACGCGATCGAAGCGCTGATGAAAGAACCGGGAATGTCGCAGAGATATCCGAGGGAAAGGGTGCCGTAGAACAGTGTACTCTCTAAACCTCCGCCCTTAAATACCGAAAACGAGCTGTCTTCTCGTACGTGTTTGAATTTTGCTGCTCTGGGCTCCGTGAGGAGCTAAATGTCTGTAGAAATTCAAACTGAACAATCACGGCGCCCCGTTAGGAGCGCAACCCACCAACCGAATTCAGCTCCTATGGGCTGCGTTCAGAAGCACATTTGATCCTACAGACATTGAGCTCCTAACGGAGCGGATAAACTGCGCGTAGAGTGTCTCGGAAGATGCTTATTTGACGCAGGAGAACCGGATATCAATCTTTTAACCTCGTGTCTAATTGGGTCGCGGGCTTCTGTAAACTAGTTCTGTTCACTGTTCCGGACGTCGGCCCTCTTCGGTTTGAACCTTCGACGCTTACTGACGCTCTCCGCTTCCTTCTTTACGTCGAACTTCTTCAGTTTCGGGTCGATCTGCTTGGCTTTTGCAACATCCGCCTCCGCCTCTGATCTCAATTCCAAAAGCATGTAAACGATCGCGCGATCAGCGTAGATCCGGCCAAGCGATCTGTCACGGGCATCAGTCATCCCGATGGCTTTTGTGTAGGCATTCAGCGCATCTTCAATGTTTCCGTGGATCAAATCGTGTCGAGCAAGACCCATGTACAACTCCGCGGTCGGCTCAAGTTCCAAAAGCCTCACTAGCACCGGCCGGATCTTATCTGGCTGGCCATTAGCTTCGTAGACCTTCAGCAGTTCATGCAATGCCTCGACCGATCGTGCCCTGATCGGCTCAAGTCCATTACCGTTGCTCTTTCCTTGAGAAACAACTGAATCGAACTGTGAAACCACGTTTTGAAGGTCTTTCGCCGCTTCCTCAAGTTCTCCATCTTCCTGCAGGATGGCCGCTCGCTTCATTAACAAATCGCGGTCGAAAGGATCATATTGGATCGCCTTTGAAAGGTCGTCGATCGCCGCTGTGCGATTGTCGAAATGTTCAAGATAGTAGTCGCCCCGAAAAAGGTAGGTCTCTTTGTTCGTGTTTCCGTAGGCGATGGCGGAATTCAGGTCGCTGAGAACTTCTTTGCGTCGACGCTTGATCTCATCTTTCTCTGCGAGCTTTCCTGACGCTAGGTCGGAAGCGATCAGTCTGTCCTTGAGATGTGCGCGTCGATAATAGGCCCTGCCGCTGGTGCGTTCGAGTTCGATCACCCTGTCCAGATCGCCGATCGCGCCCGGCAGATCCTCGAGGACCGTCCGCGCTTCGCTTCGCGCAAAGTACACTTCCAGAAAATACGGATCGATCGCGATCGCCTGATCAAATCTCGCTACGGCTTCGCTGATCTCGCCTTTGTTCACAAGAGCCACTCCGGCATCGAAGTGATCTTCCGCAGACGTCTGAGCCGCGACAGAGGTACAGAGCAGTCCCAGGACCAGCATTTTCAACAATATATCGCTTGTTATCGTCATCAGTGAGACTGCGGAAAACTGCTATCAGTGATTCAGAATAACTGACACTCCGGCGACTTGTGAAGCAGGTTCATGCTGCAAAAGTTGGCAACAGGGAATATTTCTTGTGAATATGAGGGCATTCGGTTATAGGATTAGGACACACGCAGTTTTCACTTGAGCGGAATTTCCCGACGAGTGGTTGTCAGCAGTAGAGCGATTCGCGGTCGTTTTAGCGGATCCAGGAGACAGGAGTTCAACCAATGAAGAACAGATTTCTTTTTTTGTTGCTAATCGCCCTTCTAACTTTTCCACCTATAAGTTCTGCACAAAACCCTGACCGTGAATCGTTTAAGGAATGGGTCGAAAAGGTAACGAACAGGACTTCAGAAGGCCTTTCTGACACGCGGCACCCGAACGGGAGTGTAATCGTTGGGCTCGACGGAAGATTTCAGAACGTGCTTCTTGCCCGTCAAACGCCATACGGAAAAGTGCGGATCGGATGCATCTCCGATTCGGCCCAGGCCGATTCATTTCTCGATGGAGTTAACGACTTCAGCAGATATTTATTCAAGACGGATATCGGGACATCTGACACAAAGACTGCTGCCCGAGATCACGGGATGTCGGAATCCGAGTACATTTACTACACAAAGTTGATAGAGAATTACGCTGAAAGGCGTTCTTCGCTTACCAATTCCACCATCAGCATTGTCAATAACGACGGAGCGGGCGAGGGATTCAACGACGCGACGCCCGCGGCTCCGGAAGGCGGAAACAATGGAGCGACCCTTGGCGCGCAGAGGCTCAATGTATTTAATGCCGCGGCCGATATTTGGGAGAGCGTGCTGGATACACAGATCGAAATTCAGATCCAGTCTCAGTTCGATCCGCTGTTCTGCACTCCGACACAGGGTACGCTTGGAAGTGCGAGCGCTACAACCATCGTGAGGGATTTCCCCGGCGCGATCCATCCCGGCACTTGGTATCATCTCGCACTTGCCGAGAAGCTTGCCGGGCAGATACTTGTGCCAAATACTTCCGAGATGACGGCTACGTTCAACAGCAACTTGAACGGTTCCCCTGGCTGTCTTCAGAGCCTCAGATTCTACCTTGGACTCGACAATGCGAATCCACAGGGAACGATCAACCTGCTTGTCGTGATCCTTCACGAGTTCGGCCATGGACTCGGGTTTTCCGATTTTGCGAACGCGAATACCGGGGTTCTGTTCAATGGTTTTCCCGATGTGTTCACGACACACATGTTCGACCGAACGACCGGGAAATTCTGGAACGATATGTCCGATGCCGAGCGAATTACTTCGGCGATCAATGATGGAAATGTTCTTTGGAGCGGACCGAGTGTGGCATCTGCGTCGGGATTCCTCAATGCAGGCAGGGACGGTTCGAACGGATTCGTGCAACTCTATACTCCTAACCCCGTCGAGGGCGGTTCATCTATCTCGCACTGGGACGTGGATACATTCCCGAACCTACTTATGGAGCCGGATTTCACTCTCGCTCTGCCGCTCGACCTGGATCTCACAAAACAGCAGATGAGAGATGTCGGTTGGCAAAGGGACACGAACAAGGACGGTACGCCGGATGCCATCGTTAACGTTCAGCCAAGCGGTATTGCAGTCGCTCCGGGTTCGCAGACGATGATCACCTGGGACAACAACGGAGGATTTGACCAGAACGTCACCATCGAACTATCGACTGACAACGGAGAGACTTACCCGACAGTTGTCGCGGAAGATGTTCCGAACACGGGACAGCAGCAGTTCAACGTCCCGAACCAGTTTGTCGCCCGTGCGAGGGTGAGGATTCGGGAGGAAGGGTATTTAGATCCGGCTGGTGCATCTTCTCCTCATTTCACTATCGGAGACACTTTCGTTGGCGACCGATCGTATCTCGACATCGACGGTGACGGAAAGACCGACGTAGGCGTTTTCCGGCCAAACCCCGGAGCGTTGTCGGACGGTCCGGCGCCGGAAGGCAGCACTTCCCAGTGGTGGCTTTTGAGATCGAGTGATCAGGGAACTCGCGGACTTGCGTTCGGAAACTCGTCTGACACTCCTGTTCCCGCTGATTTTACCGGCGATGGAAAGACCGATATTGCGTTCTGGCGGCCTTCGACCGGCCAGTGGTTCATCCTTAGAAGTGAGGACGATTCGTTCTTCGCATTTCCGTTCGGAGCGCCCGGAGACATACCTGCTCCCGGAGATTTTGACGGTGATGGTAAGGCCGATCCGGCCGTCTACAGGGCTTCCTCAGGCACCTGGTTCATCGTCAGGTCTTCTGATGGTGGGCTGACCGTGATTCCGTTCGGAGTTGCCGCAGATCTACCGATCGTCTCAGATTACGACGGCGACGGAATGGACGACGTGGCTGTTTACAGGGCACCTGACAATCAGTTTTGGCTGTTCAGGTCATCTGAGGGCATCAAGGCATTCCAGTTTGGCGCTGCCGGTGACAGAACGGCTGTCGGTGACTGGACCGGAGACGGCAAATCCGATGTAGCATTCTTCAGGCCATCGGAGGGGAACTGGTATGTGATCAGGTCCGAAGACGACTCATTCTTCGCCTTTCCTTGGGGAGTCGGAACTGATACTCCCGCTCCGGGAGATTACGACGGCGACGGCAGATTCGATCCTGCGGTGTTCCGATCTTCGGACAACACTTGGTATATCTTCGGCTCGACCAACGGTTTCCAGGCAGTTCCGTTTGGAGTGAACGGTGATATCCCGCTGCCGAACGTTTATGTAGTCGGTTCGTAGGTCGGGAATCGAGAAAACTCGATCTTAGATTCTATGGGTGCGGCTTCGCCGCGTTGATGTGCGGAAAGGCTCTGCCTTTCCGCGGCCCCCGATAAATGTCCTGCGGGGGCTTTGCCCCCGCATTTGTTTTTGCAGCGCGACGTTTCGGTAAGCCAGAGGCTTACCGCACAGCAGGGCGGCGGAGCCGCATTCAGGAACAAGAGAGTTTCTGATCAGGCGGATTCCCGTCGGTCACACGTATAGCTCGACCCAAATCCTTCCATCTTGGTTCTTCAGCTCAAGGTTGGCTGGCTTCTTTGATTCTAAGAGCTGAAGAACTGCGGATGTCTCTTCGATAGAAAAGTCAATATAAAGAACATCGTTTTTCCTATCGTAGTAGGGGTTGTTGATCTTGGATTTCCTCCTAAACATCAACCAGTACCTTCTCGGACTACTAGGGCTGGTAAGTGCAATCGTCGAAACCAGGTTAAATCTAGGATCATAGTCGGGATGCGCAGCTTTTAGAACTGCTTTGTGAGAGTCGATTGAAATTCGAAACGGGGTCGTAGCTGGATCGGATTTGATACTTTTCATCTCAGATGAACAACCGAAGTACGGTTGGAAGTCCTTATTGCTAGTTTGGCACTGAAACGGCCGTTGGTTTACCGCTAAGCGCTTCAACCGAAAAGAATCTTGTGCGCTCAGATCCGTATAGAATTTCCGTGCAGATGAATACTCCAGCCAACCACCAAAAGAGTCAAGCTCAAAAGAATGAACCGGATCAATAAGGTTTGTCCCAGATCTAGCAAGAGCGGATAACCTTGCAGCGAAGGGTGCTTATAGAGAGGAGAATGTACGGCCAATCAAGAACGGTCTTGCTTTCTCTGTGCTCTCCGTGTCCTCTGTGGTACAACCGTCCTCACGTTGCGATTGATAAAACGCAGGGGCTACATGTTTGCGATTGTCATTCGATTTGGTACGATTCGGTCAACCGCTTGCTTAGCTCTCAAAAGGGCGAAAAAGCCGCTTCCAGGAATCTTCAGGCTAACAAGTGACGCGCGGCAAGCCCCTTCTACAATCAGAAACTTCAATTTTCTCTGGCTCCACCATACTTACCCGGACCAAAGAGCGGTCGGCCGGGCATTTTTCCTGTCATCTTCTCTCCGTCGAATACCACGGTCCCGTTTACAATGACGGTCTTGAAACCTGCCGCGTACTGGTGAGGGTCTTCGAAAGTGGCTTTGTCTGCAACCGCCTGTTCGTCAAAGATCACAATGTCAGCGATGTTCCCGTCCTTCAACAGGCCGCGATGATTGAGTCCAAAGGTCTGTGCGGGCAATGACGTCATCTTGCGGATCGCGTCTTCTAGCGTGATCGTCCCGAGATCGCGGACATACCTGCCGAGAACGCGTGCGTTGTTTCCGTAACCTCTCGGGTGGGGAACTCCGCTTCCGAACCTGCGTACGCCGGAGTCGGCGGCGATCATTGCAAACGGTTGTTTCATGATGTCGCGGACGTCCTGTTCGAACATCATCTGATAGACCATCTGAACCCGTCCCGTCTTGTACATCTCGAAGATCATGTCGAGCTGCGCGTCGACATCCTTTGTCTTCTTCTCCAGTTGGGTTATTTCCGCAATATTCTTGCCGTTCAGGGACGGATCAGCTTTGTAATCAGCTACATAGGCAAAACTGAAATCCTCGAATCCGTTCCTTTCGAGATACTCCTTCATCTCATCGACGATCCGTTTTCGTGTTTCTGGATCCTCGAGCCGTCTGGTGCCTTCTTCCCTTCCGCCGGCGATCGCCCAGCTAGGAAGCCTGGCATCTAGCGATGTCGAAGAAGCTGTATACGCGTATTGGTCGACCGTAACCTGTATGCCGCTTCTTCTTGCCGCCTTGACGAGATCGATAGTGGTCTCACTTTTCCCCCACATCGTCTTTCCCGCAAGTTTGAAATGCGAAATGTGAACGGGGATGTCGGCCTTTCGACCTATGTCAACAGCCTCACGAATGGCCTCTTCGACTTTCGTACCCTCGTTCCTTATATGGCTCGCATAGACCCCTCCGTGCCGGGCAGCGACCCTCGCCAGATCCACAACTTCTTCCGACGGCGCGAAAGTGCCAGGGACGTATATCAGTCCTGTCGAGAGTCCCACGGCGCCATCCTTCATCGCGCGATCCACGAGATCCCTCATTGCCTCATGTTCAGAATCTTCCACTTCCCGGTCATCGAGTCCGACGACTTCTTCCCGGACAGCGCCGTGAGCGATCAATGTTCCAAGGTTCAAGGCGATCGGCTGATCGTTCATTCGACCCAGAAACTCGCCTACATCGATCACAGAGTTTCCGCAATTACCTGTGATCAATGATGTTACACCCATTCTTATGAAGTTTTCCGCACTACGGTTTTCATAGATCGACTCAGTATGAGCGTGAACATCTATGAAACCCGGCGCAACTATCAAACCTCTTGCGTCGATGATCTGTTTTGCAGAAGACTTGTCCATTCTGCCGATCCGGGCGATCCGCCCATCTTTTACGGCGATCGACCCGCGGAACCAGGGATTCCCGGAACCGTCAACGATCCTGGCGTTCGTTATCAGCAGGTCGAACTCGGTTACCTTTCCGCTTTCCGAGTGTGTTCCGGGCACAAGTAAAAGCAGACAAAACACCAAGGCTGTAATGTGCGATCGTAGGTGATGGGTCATCGTTCTTGGGTTCCTCTAAGTCAAACAAAGACAAGCGCTGAGATTTGTACCGTCATTTGCCGACCGTTTTTAATGCCTCGGGAAACGTCGAGGCATCGAAGCTCCAAAGCTGGGGCAATACAAAGTACACAAAGAGCGTCAGAAGTCCGATCGAGATCAGGTTCAGCCAGAATCCGGTCTTGACCATATCCGGAATCGTGAGATAGCCCGAACCGAATACTACCGCATTGGGCGGCGTTGCCACCGGAAGCATAAAAGCGCAAGAGGCCGCTACGGTAGCTGCGACCATCAGCAACAGTGGATGAATATCTATCGCGAGAGCAAGCGGCGCAAGGATCGGGAGCAGCATCGCGGTAGTCGCAAGATTGCTGGTGACCTCCGTAAGAAAATTGACGGCTGCGATCAGGACTACAACAAGGACGATTATCGCGACTCCCTGAAGCAGAGTCACTTGTCCGCCAAGCCATGAAGCGAGTCCGCTCTCCTGAAATCCGGCCGCCAATGCCATCCCGCCGCCAAACAAAAGGAGGATACCCCAGGGCAACTTGACCGCTTCTTCCCAGGTAACTATCTTCTTTCCTCTTTCTCTGGCGGGAAGAATGAATAGAACAACGGTTGTGGCGATAGCTATTATCGTGTCGTCGATCGCAGGAATGAAAGGAGCAAGCAGGAACGCGCGGCTGATCCAGGCGGCTGCGGTAAGCGCAAAGACGGCGAGAACTAGTTTTTCTTCAAAGCTGACAGGTCCTAGTGCCTCAAGCTGATTTCGGATCTCGGCCCTTCCTCCGGGAAATGCCTTCTGCTTAAACTTGAAAGCGATCTTCGTCAGGTACGACCAACAAATAAGAAGCAGGATAAGAGATATTGGCAATCCAAAGATGAACCAGTTTGCGAACGTCAGTTCTATCCCGTAGGTTTCCTGAAGAACACCGGCAAGAACCAGGTTTGGCGGTGTTCCGATCAACGTTGAGATCCCGCCAATGGTCGCGCTGTACGCGATCGCAAGCATCAGGGCCTTTCCGAAAATCAGGTTTTCGTTTTCTTCGGTCTCGGGATTGTCCTGCAACTGTGCAACGATAGCTATTCCGATCGGGAGCATCATCACTGTCGTTGCGGTATTCGATATCCACATCGACATGAAAGCCGTCGCGATCATGAAACCAAGAAGGATCTTTACGATGTCAGTTCCTACGACCCTGATGACCGAAAGTGCGATCCGCTTGTGAAGGTTCCACTTCTGGATCGCGATCGCGAGAACGAACCCGCCGATATAAAGGAAGACGTACCGATGTCCGAATGAAGCGGTCGTTTCACCCAGCGAAAGCCCGCCCGTCAAAGGGAACAGAATGATGGGAAGAAGAGCGGTTACAGCGATCGGAAGTGCCTCCGTTATCCACCAGATCGCAATCCACGCCGTACAAGCCAGCACCGCCCTTGCCTGGTCTGTTAGTCCGGCAGGCTCGAAAAAGAGCATTACCAGCAAGAAGGTCAATGGACCGGCTACCAATCCGATCTTGTTTCTATTCATCTAATATTGCCGGAGAAGGAAAGCCTTATGATCGTGGATTTCTTAAGACTCTAATTTCCGCCAGGCGGATTTGCCGGAAATGCACACTTGAGCGCCTCGATCACAGGGCGCCAAGCCGCTGAATTCGCTCTGATCTCAGGTTCCTGCTCGACGTGTATGAACCTGCCCGGCTGCGGCAGTTCAACCGCGTACTCGGTGCACGCACGTGCGCCCATTCCGTTCGAGAACCTTCCCTGGACGTTTGTGCTGGCGATCAAAGGACAAGAACTCTCGGTCTCACCGAAAAGTACCGAATCGATATTCTGTGTTTTCAAACATTTCAAAAGCTTCGACGAATTTGTCGAAACAGACTTGAATCCGCCGCTAAGAAATACGTCAGGACACACCTCCCTTTCCCTCATTCCGTGAAGCTGAACGACGACAGAATCCGGAACCTCGCCGAACAAGACCTCGTGCGCCTGATGGAACATCGTCTGAGTATTGTGCGCGACATCCGACTCGGCATATCTGCTTTGTTCAGTTGCCTGCGTACACTTGCTTAACTTCCCATTGGCTCGGCGATGCGTCCCGGCAAGAATAAAGGCACGGGCACCGGTCAGCAAGAACGCCTCCGCACCTTGAATCTCCGTATTCTCGTCGGAAACGGGGTGTGGGACCTCGATTACCAGCGGGCTCCTCGAACCGGGATCAATCACGAAGAATCCCCAACCGTGCTTGAGCGGATTTTCTTCAATCAAAAGGAGCTGTCGTTGGGTCTTCTCGTCTTTGAAGGGTACGACGCGATAGTTGAACGACTCACGGCGCGCGATGGCGTTCGCCTTGTCGATCTGCCCGTCAAGAACAGCCGTTATCATTTTTCTAAACGCGTTCTGCTGTTCAAGTGTAGGCACGGAGAAACCCTCGGATCCCTCTTTCGGCTGTTGTGCAGCGATCGTTTTGACGTGCTCCACCAAACTGCCGGTTTCGTCCTGATCTGCTGCAGTCCTGCCCGGATCGCTCGCGAGCGCGATGAGCAGACAGGCACAACAGATGATGAAGAAGGCGATTGTACGATACATACGATTCGTAAAGGCGACTCGGTGCTAAAACGACGGGCAACCGGCCGTCCGATTTCCGGAGGCCAGGCTACCCGTCATAATCTACTTTGGCGATGAGGCTGCCTTTTCAAACAGCCTCATTGTCCCTTTAGAAGTTCAGCTTCAGAGCAAATTGCATCAGTCGCGGATTGGTGACCGTGCAGGTCACCTGACCAAAGCTGATGCTGAAAATATCCGTCGAAGGCGTGCAGAGGTTCACATTGTTAAATGCATTGAACACTTCCCAACGGAATTCGGCGTCCATCGTCTCCCTGATCGGGAACCGCTTCGACAGATTGAAATCGAAAACGAACCGCCTCGGGCCAAAAATAGGCGTCTGTTCCAGTTCTCCCAGTTCGCCCGGATTGGGCAGCGTGAACAGTCCTGAAACAGCATTCGAGTCGGTGCAGGACGCCCCCGTTCGCGAGGAGAGACACGGGTCGAGCCAGAAGATCCCTCCGGAAATGTTCCTTATGCCGGTTAGACGGCGCAGTTCCGAAGGGCTCAAATTCTCGGACAGGTTGACGGTGTTTGAACCAGAGATCGCAGACCTGTGGAACGTCCCGATACCTGAAGTGATGGAAAGGGGCCTGCCGCTACGCCAGTTGACGATTCCACCGAACTGCCAGCCGCCGATCAGGTGGTCAAGAATCCCGCTTGCACCTTTGGCAAACCGCCTGCCCTTTCCAAACGGAAGCTCGTAGATCCAGTTGGCCTTGAAGAGATGCCTCGGCACATACTCGCCTTCGGTGTACCCGGGGTTCCTGACGGAACTTGGCCGGGAATCGTTCAACAGAGAATTTGAGTCGCCGTCGTAATCCGACGTCGCCCGTTGGTAGGTATAGTTTCCCTGCAGAGTGAATCCGTCGGCGAACCGCCTGCGGACCTCGATCTCCAGAGCGTGATAGTTCGAGTAACCGTCATTCGTCAGTCTTCTCGAACTCGCCATAAACGGGTTAGCCGAGAAGAAGTTAAGCGGCAGACGACCCGAAAGGACCGCACCCCAGAAACTTCCTCCCCGAATGCGCGACTCACCGGATGAAGGCCTCGACGTACGGTCGATCAACAGTTCGTCAAGGAATTCACCTGGGGCGTTGAAATCGAGTGCATCCCGCAAACCTGAAGTTCCGCTCGCCAGCCTTGAAACATCACCAGCTATCAGCACGTCCATCAACGGATTGGCGATATTGCAGGAATTGCCTCGGTCATCGAATCTGTCCTCATCGTTCATACGATTGCAGGCAAGATTCTGCTGCGCTATAAGGAAAGACTGCAGGAACGTCATTCCCGACACAGGGTCCTGAGCGAAGATGTTGTATTCGTTGTAGTCGGCAACTCGACGAAGTTGCTCTCCGCGATTACCCACGTAACGGACTTCGACCGCAAGGTCCTTGATAACCTCTCGCTGAAATCCGACCATCCATTCGTAGTAGTACGGCGTTTCCAGGTCCTTCGCAAAGGTTCTGAAGTCCTGAACCGTACTGTCGAGAATCGAGCGGGTTACGGGAATCTGAAACGTCGGAGGTGCTGCTATGGGAAGGTTGGATGCGTCCAGATTTCTAAGGAACAGAGTGTTGTTTACACAGGTTCCATCGGCAGGTACACAGTCCTGATTGACCACCAAGCCTTCATTGTCATCGACGTTCGTGTCGATGATAGCGAAGTGATCCTGCATGAAGCTTGTCCGGAATCCGGCACGGACCGAGTTTTTACCGTTGCCCCAAGGATCCCAGGCGACTCCTATCACAGGACCAAAGTTGTCGTAGTCGTTGTCCCAAAGCGGTTTGCCGTTATTGGCGCCCCCGAATACGTTCCTGACCGCACAGGAGTTTATGAGATCGAGCGCATTGTCGGTCGTGGGGTTGACCGGAAGGCTTCCTATGAACGAACACGGCGTTCCGTTGAAGACCCCCGGGTTGAAGAACCCATCCTCGCCCGACACTCCGAAGACCGCGTCCTCACCTCCGTCCGGAACGAGAAGCAGGCCTCCCGTTTCAACCGGAACGGTGGCAAACTCCCAGCGGAGTCCGAGGTTCAGCGTCAGGTTGGGCTTTAAGTTCCAAACATCCTGAGCGAACCAGTCGAACTCCCGGACCCTGTATCTTCTGCGTTCCGGCGCACCGGGCACGAATCCGGAATCGAGGGACGTGATGTTGTAACGGATCCCGACCTGGCTGATCGCACCCACAAGGTTGTTCATAAGGTCCCGGACCCTTTCGTAATCCGGCGATTCGATATCTGTGCCACCAGATAGGGCCCTTAGATCGGACTCACTCCAGTCGGGAGGAAAGTCATTGTCGTCAAGATCTATGTCGGCAGGTAACCCAAAGAAGCTCCTGTTGTCGAGCCACCTGTGCCGGAATTCCGCACCAAATTTGAACTGATGGTTTCCGGTGACCCAGGTAAATGTGTCTCGCAGGTGCAGCGTGACGTTGTCACGAAGCGAGTCGCCACCGCCAGGCTCATACGGATCGGTCACGGTGTTCAGCGCGATAGTGTACGAAGGCGTGTCGAACGGCTGCTTCCGGCGGAACGCGTTCTCGCCGCCGAGATAACCAAACCTGAACTCGTTGATCGTCGTCGGCGAAAATGTCGATGTCAGTCCCGCAGCCCAGCCGCGCGAGTAAGTTAGTCTCGCACCGAGCGGACCCGTCGCCGGAAATCTGGGTTCACGGTTGTTGATAAAGTCGCCATCGATCACCCTGTCTACATAATTAAAGGTGCCGTAAAAGGCGTGGTCCTCAGTGATCTTGTGATCTATCCTGAACGAGGGAAGGTGCTGGTAGGTCAAAGACGCGGCGTTGAACCTGAATCCGCCCGTATTAAGTCCGTCACCCAGGTCAAAGTTGTTTGGCAGCGGTATCGCCGGAAACATCGTGCCCGTTATGAACGGATCAAATGTCGCAGGGTTTGCGGCGTTGAACCTTTCATCGACGCAGTCGCGGCCTAGGGTGCCAATTACCACAGCTCCGCATTCCATGATATTTACTGTCCGGATCAACCCCGGATTAGCCGCCACATTTTCCGGGGTCGTAAGGAGGTTATCAAGATACCGGAAGATCCCCATTCGGGCTTCGGCCGTATAAACGGTTCGATTAACTGCAATGCCCCTTGATTCGCGAAGCTGCTCGTAACCGATAAAGAAGAACGTCTTGTCCTTCCAGATCGGCCCACCGATGCGTCCGCCGAACTGGTTTCTTATCAGCTTCGGCCTTTCAACACCCGCCGCATTGTTGAAGAAATCGTTGGCGTTGAAGGCAGTGTTCCTGTGGAACCAGAAGAGAGAACCATTGAAATCGTTCGAACCCGACCGTGTTACGGCTGAGATCTGGGCTCCTCCGCGGCTGTACTCGGCGGAAGAGATGCCGGTGATCACTTTGAACTCCTGAACATTCTCGGCGGCGAGCGCAAGCAGAGGCTGGTCGAGCATCACCGAGGATGCGCGGTTCAGATTGTCCTGCGTGTCGATTCCGTCAAGAGCGATGTTCAGGGAACGGTGTCTCTGGCCGTGGACGAACAACTTGTTTCCCTGGCCGTCCGGGCTTCGCTCAAAATAGACTCCGGGCTGAAGCAATGCCAGGTGCGATGCATTGCGACCATTGAGCGGCAGCTCGAGCACCTGGCGCTCGTCGACAACCGTGCTCAGCTCGGCGTCAGTTGTGTTTACAAGCTCTTGAGCCTCCGAAGCATTGATGATCACCTCTTCCTGCAGACTTCCGATCTGCATCTTGATGTTGAGGGACGAGGTCTTGCCGACCTCGACGATCACGTCGCTTACCACCGCTCTTCGGAAGTTTGCCGCTTCGACCGCAACCTGGTACCGGCCGAGCCTAACATTGGGAAGTGCAAATCGACCATTCTGAGAAGTCGTCGCTGTGTACCTGGTGTTTGTTGCTATATGAGTAGCAATGACTGTAGCTCCAGGAAGTACTGCATCGGTCGCATCTGAAACCGTACCTTCAAGACGGCCCCCGAGGTCCTGGGCAAGTATTGAACCAGAAAGGACAATTAACACCGCAAATAGGCCAAACAGGTATTTCGTTCTTGAAAAAACATGGCCGTGCGCTACTTGAATGACCTGATAAAGCCTATACATCTCGTGAATCCTCCTTTTATAGTGTTGTGACCTGGCTGACCTGACCTACCTGCCAGCAGCTCGGCATTAGCAAACAAACCTGTCCGCCCTCACACAACGTCTCTTCGACGGTGCGAAACAGTTCAAAGCTCAATTCCTGAAGAATCGCCATCCGGATCTTTTTCCTTTCGGTCACGCCTGCAGAGGCTGGAGTGGACCGAGAAGTGTCCGTTCGTTGGGCTGGCCCTACTGATGATTGTTCGATCGTTCGGAAACCGCCTCCTTCCCCGAAATCCCAAGGAAACTCGGCGTGAATAGGACCAAGTCGGTGGTGAGATCGACTCCCGGAACACCAACAGGTGACAATGTGTGTCGGGATTATATACCCAAAACCCTTATTTGAGAACGTTTTTGGGGAAGTCAGAGAGTGCAACGGCCCGAGCCGGTACAAATTGGAAGGCGAATAAAGGCTAGGTCCGATCAGATTTCCTTAAGGATTCGTAACTGCTCCGGACATCAATCGCTGCTGATTTCCGGATACGAAAAACGAGACCTGCACGAAGAAAGAACGGGAAGGCAGGCCTGCTTGCTCCTTATATAAGGCGTGACCGGCCATCTTGTGATGAGCCCTTTTTAAGCCTCCGAACTCCATCGGGTTCTTCCGTGGTTTGTTTCTCTTCATTCTGTTCTCGGTGCTGTAAACGGGACGTAGAGACCCCGATCACTTCCAGATACATAAAGGACACCTCTCATGCAGTTATTGTGATTTTAGAAGCTAAGAGATTACGGCCGAAAAGGGGCACAACTAGGGACGTCTATGTGGGTGAATTGGCTTCGAGGGCAGGATTGATCGGCGATCAGCGTTTTTTGGAACGCCGCTTTTCGTGATGCTCGGTCGGCACCGACAAGCCTGAAAGTACTTTTTTTGGCTGATTCCCAGCGATCGATCGGATCTGCTTTAACATCCTGCAAAGTCTTGAGTAGATATCTGCAGTTGCACTGCCAGGTCTTCTAGTTGACAACAAGCCGAGGCACATTCGACCGGAATACGCATCGCGAAAGCGATGAAGAACAGGGGCAGGGGAAGAAAAAGTCTACCTCTAGGTCGACCTAGAGGTAGATACATACCCGCCAGATTCGGACTTACTTACTTTGAAGAGGCTGCGTTCTCAGACAGCCTCAGCCTCGATCAGAAGTTCAGCTTCAGCGCGAACTGCATCAGTCGCGGATTCGTGACCGTGCAGGTTACCTGGCCAAAACTGATACTGAAAATATCCGTCGAAGGCGTGCAGAAGTTCACATTGTTAAATGCATTGAACACTTCCCAACGGAATTCGGCGTCCATCGTCTCCCTGATCGGGAACCGCTTCGACAGATTGAAATCGAAAACGAACCGCCTCGGGCCAAAAATAGGCGTCTGTTCCAGTTCTCCCAGTTCGCCCGGATTGGGCAGCGTGAACAGTCCTGAAACAGCATTCGAGTCGGTGCAGGAAGCCCCGGTTCTAACGGAGAGACACGGGTCGAGCCAGAAGATCCCTCCGGAAATGTTCCTAATTCCCGTAAGACGCCGCAATTCAGCAGGACTCAGGTCAGAAGACAGGTTGACAGTGTTTGAACCGGAAACCGCTGATCTGTGAAACGTCCCGATACCTGAAGTGATGGACAAGGGCCTGCCGCTACGCCAGCTGACGATTCCACCGAACTGCCAGCCGCCGATCAGGTGGTCAAGAATCCCGCTCGCACCTTTGGCAAACCGCCTGCCCTTTCCAAACGGAAGCTCGTAGATCCAGTTGGCATTGAAAAGATGCCTCGGCACATACTCGCCTTCGGTGTACTCCGGATTCCTGACCGAACTTGGCCGGGAGTCGTTCAGCAACGAGTTGTCGTCGCCATCGTAATCGGAGGTCGCTCGCTGATAGGTGTAGTTCCCCTGAAAAGTCAAACCATCTGCAAAACGTTTCCGAACTTCGATCTCCAGAGCGTGATAGTTCGAGTAACCGTCATTCGCCAGTCTTCTCGAACTTGCCATAAACGGGTTAGCCGAGAAGAAGTTAAGCGGCAGACGACCCGAAAGGACCGCACCCCAGAAGCTGCCGCCATTGATACGATCTTGTCCCGACGACGGCCTTGAAGTCCGGTCGATCAACAGTTCGTCGAGGAACTCGCCCGGAGCATTAAAGTCGAGGGCATCAAGCAGTCCCGAGGTGTCCCTCGCGAGCCGGACTACATCACCTCCGATCAGGGCGTCCATCAGCGGGTTGGCAATGCTGCAACTGTAATTGCGCGTGTCGAACCTCTCGTCGTTGTTCAACCGGTTGCAGGCGAGATTCTGCTGTGCGATCAGGAAAGAATCGAGGAATGACATACCCGACATCGGATCCTGGGCGAAGATGTTGTACTCGTTAAAGTCAGCGACCCTTCGAAGCTTTTCGCCCCTGTTCCCGACGTAACGAACCTCAACTGCCAGGTCCTTGATCACCTCTCGCTGAAATCCGATCATCCATTCGTAGTAGTAAGGAGTTTCGAGATCCTCCGCAAAGGTCCTGAAGTCCTGAACCGTACTGTCGAGAATCGAGCGGGTTACGGGAATCTGAAACGTCGGAGGTGCAGCTATGGGAAGGTTTGACGTGTTCAGATTTCTAAGGAACAGAGTGTTGTTTACACAGGTTCCATCGGCAGGAATACAGTCCTGATCGACCACCAGGCCTTCATTGTCATCGACGTTCGTATCGATGATAGCGAAGTGATCCTGCATGAAGCTTGTTCGGAATCCGGCACGGACCGAGTTCTTTCCAGTGCCCCACGGATCCCAGGCGACTCCTATCACAGGGCCAAAATTGTCGTAATCATTGTCCCAAAGCGGCCTGCCGTTGTTTCCTCCGCCAAAGACGTTTTTGACCGCACAGGAGTTTATGAGATCAAGCGCATTGTCAGTCGTGGGGTTGACCGGAAGGCTTCCTATGAACGAACACGGCGTTCCGTTGAAGACCCCCGGGTTGAAGAATCCATCCTGACCGGATACCCCGAACACCGCATCCTCGCCGCCGTCCGGAACGAGAAGCAGGCCTCCGGTTTCAACCGGAACGGTGGCAAACTCCCAGCGGAGTCCGAGGTTCAGCGTGAGGTTCGGCCTCAGATTCCATACGTCCTGAGCGAACCAGTCGAACTCCCGGACCCTGTATCTCCTGCGTTCCGGTGCGCCGGGAACGAATCCGGATTCGAGTGACGTGATGTTGTAACGGATCCCGACCTGGCTGATCGCTCCTACTAGATTATTCATCAGGTCGCGAACAGTTTCGTAGTCAGGCGACTCGATGTCCGTACCTCCTGAAAGCGCTCGGAGATCCGATTCACTCCAGTCCGGAGGAAAGTCATTATCGTCAAGATCGATGTCGGCAGGTAACCCAAAGAAGCTCCTGTTGTCGAGCCATCTGTGCCGGAATTCCGCACCGAACTTGAACTGATGGTTCCCGCGTACCCATGTAAACGTATCCCGAAGGTGAACGGTGACATTATCGCGGAGTGAATCGCCACCTCCGGGTTCATAAGGATCGCTTACGGTGTTTAGCGCGATAGTGTACGAAGGCGTGTCGAAAGGCTGATTCCTGCGGAACGCGTTCTCACCGCCGAGATAACCAAACCTGAACTCGTTGATCGTCGTCGGCGAAAATGTCGATGTCAGTCCCGCAGCCCAGCCCCTGGAGTAGGTCAGCCTCGAGCCTAAAGGACCCAAGTCAGGAAATCTCGGCTCCCGGTCGTTGATAAAGTCGCCATCGATCACCCTGTCGACATAATTGAAGGTGCCGTAGAACGCGTGGTCCTCAGTGATCTTGTGATCTATCCTGAACGATGGAAGGTGCTGGTAGGTCAAAGACGCGGCGTTGAACCTGAATCCGCCAGTATTAAGTCCGTCCCCCAGGTCAAAGTTGTTTGGCAGCGGTATCGCCGGAAACATGGTTCCGGTGATAAACGGATCAGGTGTCGAAGGGTTGGCAGCATTAAACCTCTCATCCACGCAGTCTCGGCCAAGAGTGCCGATCACCACTGCCCCGCATTGAAGTATGTTAACGCTACGGATCAGTCCGGGATTTGCCGCCACGTTCTCGGGAGTCGTCAGCAGGTCGTCAAGATACCGGAAGATCCCCATTCGGGCTTCGGCCGTATAAACGACGCGATTGACGGCAATGCCCCTTGATTCCCGCAGTTGCTCGTAACCGATAAAGAAGAACGTCTTGTCCTTCCAGATCGGCCCTCCGATGCGTCCGCCGAACTGGTTTCTTATCAGCTTCGGCCTTTCAACACCGGCCGCGTTGTTAAAGAAATCGTTGGCGTTGAAGGCAGTGTTCCTGTGGAACCAGAAGAGAGAACCATTGAAATCGTTCGAACCCGACCGTGTTACGGCTGAGATCTGGGCTCCTCCGCGGCTGTACTCGGCGGAAGAGATGCCGGTGATCACTTTGAACTCCTGAACATTCTCGGCGGCGAGCGCAAGCAGAGGCTGGTCGAGCATCACCGAGGATGCGCGGTTCAGATTGTCCTGCGTGTCGATTCCGTCAAGAGCGATGTTCAGGGAACGGTGTCTCTGGCCGTGGACGAACAACTTGTTTCCCTGGCCGTCCGGGCTTCGCTCAAAATAGACTCCGGGCTGAAGCAATGCCAGGTGCGATGCATTGCGACCATTGAGCGGCAGCTCGAGCACCTGGCGCTCGTCGACAACCGTGCTCAGCTCGGCGTCAGTTGTGTTTACAAGCTCTTGAGCCTCCGAAGCATTGATGATCACCTCTTCCTGCAGACTTCCGATCTGCATCTTGATATTGAGGGACGAGGTCCTGCCGACCTCGACTATCACATCGCTCACAACTGCACGGCGGAAGCCGGTAGCCTCGACAGCCACCTGGTACCTGCCGAGCCTTACGTTCGGAAATGCGAAAAGTCCATTGTCGGTTGTGGTGGCCGTGTACCTCGTATTCGTAGCCGTGTGAGTTGCAGATACTATCGCCCCGGGAAGAACGGCGTCGGTCGCATCCGTGACGGTGCCCTCCAACCGACCACCGAGGTCCTGAGCAATTAATGAACCGGTAAGGACAATCAGGACCACAAAGAGACCAAAAAGATACTTGGCACCGGCAATGCGGCAACCGCGGGTAAATCGAATGACCATATTAAGCCTGTACATCTTGTAAATCCTCCTTTATCGCGCGCTGACATTTATTAACTGCCAGCAGCTCGGCATCTACAAACAAAAATGTTTACCCTAACGCATCGTCCGCTCGACGTTGCGCTACAGTTCAAAGCTCAATTCCCTGAAACTAGCCATTTCGAACAATTTCCTGTTGGTGGCACCTGAAGTGAATGGTATAGACCAACAGTCGTCCGGTTGTTGGTATGGCCATCCTGTCGTGTTCTCGATCGAGCGATCGGAGGCTGCTTTTTCCCATGAAGACTCAAGGAAGCTCGCCATTCGGAAGGCCAGGTTAGCGTCAGGAACTACGTCCAATCCGCTAACAGGTGACAAAAGGTGGCGGGATTATATACCCAAAATCCTTTATCGAGAACGTTTTTTTAGTGGTAAGGGCGCAGTCCCGGCAGCTGGTGTGAATGCCGCTAGGATCAAAAGGCGGAACAGGTCAATTTTCTTACGGCTGAGTGATTACTCTGTGCGTCTGTTTCGGTTAGTTCCCGCCTGTGGATCTGCGGCAAACCTCGATAGAAACGCCAACAAAGAAAGGGGAACGTCGGAAATCCTGCGCCGCATTTCACACTGATCGGCTTCGTCTGCGGGATTCCCTTTTCGGGAGCTTCGAGCCGCTTTGTGCTTCTTCGCGGCTCGATCATTTTCGTTTTGTTCGGCGATATGCAGGCGGGACGCCTGCGTTCCGATCACTTTCCGATGCAGAAGGTCTGGAATATGCGAGTCAGCATGTCTTCGGTCGTCGTCTCGCCCGTGATCTCGCCGAGGTACCGAATTGCGTTGTGTAATCCCACGAGTACGATCTCTTCGCTTGTTCCGCCTTCGAGGAGAGGAATTGAAGACTCGATCTCATCTTTGGCCCTTTTCAGAAGATCGTGGTGCCGCGCATCCGAGACCAGGAACCCGGAGCTCTCTATGTCTTCCGGCGAGAACGGACCGACTATCGCCTCCTGCAGCTCATCGAGGCCGTTCGAGGTCTTGGCCGAAATTCCTATCACCCGCCAATCGTTTTCTCTGAGGCTTTCTACAAGGGATCCTGAGTCCGCGATATCAGTCTTGTTTACTACAATAAGGCGGCTTAAATCCTCTGTATCATCGAGCACCTCTCGGTCTTCCAGAGTTAGTTCTTCATTTCCGTCGAGGACGACGACCACCACATCCGCATCCGCCATGGCTCTACGCGCACGTTCCACGCCGATCGTTTCGACCGTGTCGACCGTCTCACGCATACCCGCGGTGTCGATCAGCGAAACGGGAATGTCTCGTATCGTGAAGCTCTCGTGGATCTGATCGCGAGTCGTCCCGGGAATCTCGGTCACGATCGCCCGGTCCTGTCCAAGAAGCGCGTTAAAGAGGCTCGACTTTCCTACATTCGGCCGGCCGACAAGCGCCACCTTCAGACCCTCTCTTAGAAGCCTTCCCGCTGAATATGTGGAGGCCAGTTTTCCCAACTCCCCGGCTACGCTTCGCAAGTCGCCGGCGATCTTTGCTGTTTGCGCTTCAGGCAGATCGTCTTCGACAAACTCAAGCGCCGACTCGAGCACGACGATCACATCAAGCAGTTTGTCTTTCAACGGCTGTAGCGTATGCGAGAACTCGCCCCGCAATTGACGAACCGCCTGCCTGGTCATCGCAATGCTGTTCGAATCGATAAGATCGCGGATCGCCTCCGCCTGCGAAAGATCGAGTCTTCCGTTCGAGAGAGCGCGCAAAGTGAACTCGCCCGGTTCAGCCAGGCGAGCGTCCAGTCCCAGGCAGAGGTCTATGATCCTTCTTAGAAGAACGGGCGATCCGTGACAGCTGATCTCGACAACATCTTCTCCGGTGTAGGTATTTGGAGACTTGAAGTATGTAACGATCGCCTCGTCGATGATCTCGCCGGAAGTTGAATCAAGAATGCTCGAGAGGGTAGCGTGCCGCGGTTCAAACTCTTCCTCTCCGACCGTGAGCTTTCCGGCGATCTCGAGCGCAGAGTCACCGCTCAGCCGGACAACTCCTATCCCGCTTCTTCCCAGAGGAGTTGAGAGTGCAACGATCGTATCCATGAAATGAGAAAGGGACGAAGGAGAGAATCAGTTCCTCCTTCATCCCGAGAACCGCTGTTCCACTTGTCTACCTCGTACGTACCTGCAGACGGCGGTCGCGGCCCTGGCCGACCGATTCGGTCTCGAGGTCTTCTTCTTTAGAAAGGACGAGGTGAATGATGCGCCTTTCTGTCGAATTGAGAACTCCAAAGGTGAATGGAACGCCTTTTTCACGAACATTCTTGGCCGCGAACTTCGCCATCGCATGAAGCTCCGACTTTCGGGTCTGCCTGAATCCTTCCGCATCGCAGACAAATCGATGTTCCCGGTCCAGCTCGCGACCATATACCTGGAACAGGATGGTCTCGAAGGCATCCAGCAGCTCGCCGTTCTCGCTTAGCATCATTCCGGAATCATCTCCGCTGAAATCGAGCACACATCCTTCGTCGGTGAACTCGGACGAGACCTCGACATTAAATCCGGCCTGGTCAACCAGCTCCGTGATGAACTCTTCGGCATTCTGACAAACTTCACTCATAGGCTCTCGTTGCTAGTTACGGTGTTGAAAGCTTCGCCTTGTTGTCTATCATCGGCGCGGCCGCATCATCCTCACGGTTCATCCAGTTGATCAGCATCTGCTGGCCGAACATTATTACGTTGCCCGTGAACCAGTAGAGCAGAAGACCCGAAGGGGCAGACCACATTATCCAGAGCATCATTATCGGCATCAGATAGGTCATCATCTTCTGCTGCATCTGCTGCTCAGGGGTTACCGCCGGCGTTGTCGGCGAGAACTTGAACGTCAGTACCATCGAGATCGCAAAAGCGAACTCAAGGATATGGTACGGATCACCCGACGATAGGTCGGGCAGCCACAGGAAGCTCTCCTGCCTGAATCCAAGATAAACGGACACCGTGATGTACAAAGCGATCAGAAGCGGGAACTGCATGATCATCGGCAGACACCCGCCGATCGGCAGGGCGTCCTTCGTCATCTTCAGCTGTTCCATCTGAAGTTGCCGCATCTTCGGATCATCATTCGGGATGCCCTTTTTCTGCATCTCCTTCATCTTGTCCTGAAGCTCTTTCATCTTGGGTGCATTCTTCTGGGCCTTCTTGAACGACTTCGAGGAATACCACCGAAGCGGGAAAAGAAGCGAATAGAAAAAGAGCGTGAACAGGATGATGGAGATCCCGTAGTTGTGGGTAAAGCTGTACAGATACGTCAGACAATAGAGGATCGGAACAGAGAACGGCTTGGTCACATAGTAGAACCATCCGTAGTTGATGAAGTCTTCAATATCTATCGGCCGTCCGACCGTCTCGGTGAGCTTGTCGTTGTACTTGTGGAGTACAAAATAGTCCTTCGTGCCGGTATAGATCCTGTTCACGGCACCGTCCGTGGGGATCGGCACGTATGCCGTCATAAGGTGTTTCGTGACCTGAGTGCTCTGGCTTCTGGTTATCCACGCGATGATTCCGTCAAAGAATGGCGGCACCTCTTCATCGTATTTCTCTGACCGCAGTTCAAGCCCCGGGGTCTGTTTAGCGGGTATAACCGCCATAGCGAAGTAGGTGTCTCCAACGCCGGCCCAGTCTACGGGGCCTTCAACATTGAACTGGCCGGTGTTGCCTTCCTCAATTATCGACGCGGCGTATTGGCGGGTTGAAGTACCGCCCGCGTTGTATACCCCTTCAGGCTCGACCTTGTAGAAGTCGTATCTCTCTATGCCCTGGTCGCCGATCGACGGCCCGATCAGGAGCTTCGCGTTGGGGACCGGCTGGCCCCCTTTCTTCAGGTCGACGGAAAGATCGGTCGTATACTCGTTGGCGCGAAAGACGAAGGTCTTCGTGACCTCAACTCCGTTCGAGCCGCTCAGAACGAACTTTACTTCTTTTGTATCCTCACCATTGAGTTCAAATGTCCCGCCGTCTCCTTCCAGGGAATAGTTCCTTTCGTTCAGAAACTTGTCTGTGTTGGGATCACCCGTTGCGAGCTGAAAGGGTGCGAGCCTCGGTTCCTGATCCAGACCCTTCTGTCGCACTAGCTCAAGCGGCTTCTTGTTTTCCTTCGTAGAACCTTGTGCATACAGCGGCTTCCGGTCGTCGTTTGAGTCGGAATCGTTCAGCAGCAGAACCCAGCTTGTCGCAACAGCTCCTTTAGTATCGAGAGTCGCTTCGTATAGCGGGGTCTTGATCTTTATTTGCTTGTTAGGAGTTTCGTCAGGGGTTTCCGCGGCGGCCTGCTCAGGAGTCTGTTCCGTTTCAGGAGACCTCGTCGGATCCGGCGCGGCTGTCTGACCCTGTCCAACGTTCTCGACGTTGGCATTCGTGTTCGCCTGTTCTTCCGGCCGCTCCGGCGCGAAAAAGTAGGTCCAAGCAGTCAGGACCACGAGCGACAGGACTGCCGCTATAAGAAACCTCTGCTGATTCTGTCCGGAATCGTTGTTACTCATCTAAAAATAGTACTGAGAGATGAGTACTGTGTACTGAGTACTGAGTACTGTGTACTGGGTAATGAGTACTGGGTACTGGGTACTGAGTACTGAGTGTAAGAAACCAAGCGCTCATCCACGAGCAAAGTTCTCATCACTCATTTCTTCTCAGCACTCATCTCTCTCTAACTGGGTCGTGCCCTCCCTCGCACAATGGCTGGCAGCGCATCAAACGCTTGAATGCCATCCACGAACCATAAAGCGCGCCGTGCCTTCGGATCGCTTCGACCGCGTACTCGGAGCACGTCGGCGTAAACCGGCACGAAGGAGGCAACAAAGGCGACAAGAACCTCTTGTAAAGCCCGAGCAGATCTACCAGCAGATACTTCATAGCTTTACCTTTAAACGTTCTTGCCGCCTTCCTTTGTTTTGGATTCTCTCTCCCGGACCTGCCTGATAATGTCCTTTAGCTCAGACAAGGGCTCTGCAATCTTTACCCCGATCAGACTGTCCCGCGCATTCAGCACCCAGTCAAATTTGGTCTCGAGCGTCTGAAGCTCCGGCTTGCTCTGGCGGAAAGCTTCACGCAAAAGCCTCTTGGCCCTGTTCCGCCTAACTGCGTTCCCGACCGCCTTTCGCGACGCCGTTATCCCCAGACGCTGAAAAGACGTTTCCGACGGCATATAAAACGCAGTCATAAAACGTCCTTTGATTCGATCGCCTTCGGCGTAAACACGCCGAAACTCACCGGGTTTTAACAAGCGTTCGTGCTTCTCGAGACGAAGGCTTAATAGTGGAACGGCGTCAGTCTCTTGCGTCCTTTCTGCCTCCTGCGCTTGATCACGTTGCGTCCGGCCTTCGTGCTCATGCGAGCCCGGAACCCGTGTTTTTTTGCGCGACGGCGGTTATTCGGCTGAAATGTTCTTTTAGGCATAACTGCTATCCTCTCACTATAAAAGTGAAACTTTAGATTCTATGGATGGCTGCATCGATTGTCAAAGCAAAACCGCGCCTCAGCCGCCAACCGCCGAACCAAACAAAACCCTGCGTCCGCTGATCCGAAAATCTCCCCCGGAGATCAGCCTTACCGCCTCCACGTATGTCTCGTGTTCGATTCTGAGAATCCTCTCGGACAAAGTATCTGCGTCGTCCGAATCGAGCACTTCGACGGGTCTCTGGAGGATGATCGCGCCGTGATCGAGTTCCTCGTCGACGAAATGCACGGTACAGCCTGAGACCTTTACACCGTATTCGACCGCCTGTCTCTGTGCGTCGAGACCTTTAAAGCTGGGAAGCAGGCTCGGATGTATGTTGACGATCCTGTTTGTGAACTCGCGGACAAATGAGGATGAAAGCAGCCTCATATAGCCGGCAAGACAGACAAGATCAACGTCGTGCTTCTTTAGCTCCGAGACGATCTCGGCGTCGTGCTCTTCCCTGGGCCTCCCGCGACGTGTCACAACGACGGTCTTTACTCCAAGATCCCTCGCTTTCCCAAGACCGGGGGCTTTGCTCTTGTCGCTTATGACGACCGCAACCTTGCTGTTCGGGATAGTGCCATCCTGAACCGCCCGCGTTATCGCGACCATGTTCGATCCTCTTCCCGAGATCAGTATCCCGATCTTCATAACTTCGATCTGCTGCCCCTAGCCAATGGTGACTTCCCCGTCTCCGTTTGTTACTTTTCCGATCTCAATGCACACGCCGCCATTCGAAACGATGTGTTCCGAAATGGAAGCCGCGTCGTTTTTCGCGCAGATGACCGCCATTCCGATACCCATGTTGAAAGTCCTGAACATCTCGCGGTCCTCGACACTCCCCAGTCTCTGCATCAGGCCGAACACGGGAGGAACCTCCCAAGTGCTCCTGTCGATCACGACCGAAACTCCATCGGGCAGGATCCTCGGTATGTTTTCCAGGAGGCCTCCGCCGGTGATGTGCGCGAGACCCTTTATCCTTCCTGTTCCGATCAGCCCGCCAAGTTCCGGCAAATAGCTTTTGTGAGGCGTGAGAAGTACGTCGGCCACAGAGTCGCCATTCAATTCGTCTGGATCGTCGCTGTGGTGAAACTCGCCGATCTCAAAGAAAAGCTTTCTGGCCAGCGAATATCCGTTTGTGTGAAGACCTGTCGAGGGCAGTCCGAGCACGACGTCGCCCTCATCTATCGATTTTCCGTCTATCACGTTTTTCTTATCGACAACTCCAACGACAAATCCCGCGAGGTCGTACTCACCGTCGGCGTAGAAGCCCGGCATTTCTGCAGTCTCGCCTCCGAGAAGCACGCAACCGTTTTCGCGGCACGCGATCGAAAGCCCTTCGACAACCGAAGCAGTGACGTCCGCCGATAATCTTCCCGTTGCGAAATAATCGAGGAAGAAAAGAGGCCTCGCGCCTTGAACGAGGATGTCGCCTACACAATGATTGACAAGGTCTTGTCCGATAGTGGTATGAACGTTCGTGTCAAACGCGATCTTGAGCTTGGTCCCAACCCCGTCCGCGGAGGCGACCAGCACTGGCTCTGACATATCCGGAAATCGGCCGTCGAACATCCCGCCGAAACTGCCTATCTCGGTAAGTGTCCGTGAATTGAAAGTGGCTTTAGCAAAGCCCTTAATCCTTGCGACGGCTTCATTTGCGGTGTCTATGGAAACGCCGGCGTCGGAGTAAGAAACTGGTTTTGTCATAGAGGGGAAGATTATAAGCGTTTACCGAACTGCAAGCCAAAACCAACGCACTTTGTTGACGCGGGGCACCTTACCAACTAGCATTTTTTCTGAGGAATTTCCCCTATGAGCTTTACCTTGATCGACCAGGGCTCCGAGAACTTCGAATTTCGGGCAAGCGTATGGAACTGGAAGACTTTACTTGAGATCGTCCGTTCGTTCGACGTCATAAGCGAAGGAACTCTGCGGCAAATGAGCTACAACGCGTCGGGAACACCGGTGTCAATAGATGATGCCCACCTTATCGGAGAGAAAATCCGCAACGAGGTGCTTCCAAAGATGGGACCCGGTACACGTATCTTTGCTGACCTTAGCATCACGGACAAGCCTGATGACGGGACGTTGTATCAGGACGAAGATGAAAAATGGAAGAACTACAGCGCAGACTACGAATGGCTAAGCGAGTTTTGCGAATTCTGTTTTAAATCGAAAGGTTTTCAGGTCTTTTGATCGGATGGATATTTGGCAGACAATTGAACCAGTGATCTCGAACTTCTGGTTTCACCTGGCATCTTTGGTGGTGATGGCAACTCTTCACGGATACCTTGGTGCGTGGCTCGCCGTCAGGATGCTGTTCAGGCCGCGAAAGCCTGTGAAACTTATCGGGATCACTCTCTTCCCGCAGGGGATGATCCCACGGCATCGGGCGCGTCTCGCCAAGGCGATCGGGAAAGCGGTCGGGGAAGAACTCGTTTCTCAGGAGACAGTTCTTGAAGAACTGTTTGAAAAGGAGTTCCTTCAAAAGAAGATCCGAGGTTTTGTCGATTCATACGCTCGCGAGCTGATGGAGCGGGACCATCCATCGCTTATTGAATCGGTTCCGGAGCAGATCCGGCCGGCGCTGATCGAGACAGTAGCCACGATGCGCGCGAGGATAGGCGATTATGTAGGCACCGTGATTCGCAGCGAGCAGACCTCTGACACGATCCGAAGTTTTGTCGGCACACGAGTGGATGAGATGATGTCCCAGAAAGTGTCTGACACTGTGTCAGATGAGACCTTCAATGACATCCTTCAGTTCATAGAGACCCGTATCGCAAACGTCGTTCACGAACCGGCGCTTGAAAAGACGATTGCCTCATTTATCGGCGGAAAGGTTGACGAACTGGTCAGCGAACAGGCGCCTCTGAGCGAATTGTTCACGGATGACGCGATCTCGCTCCTGAAAGAGAAGGCGTTCGAGCAGATCGACCCCGTAGTCCATCAACTAGCCGAACTGGCTACCGAAGACAGGACCAAGGACCAGATCAGCGCGTTGATCAAGAAAGAGGTTCACGACTACTACGAACAGCTTCCCTTCTTTAAGAAAATATTCGTATCAAGAGACAATCTGCTCCGCGAGGTCGACGATCTTGTCGACGAAAGTCTTCCGAAACGAATCGAGGAAACGCTCAAGGGCGACTTCTTCGCCGTCGAAGCCAAGTCATTTGTCGGGCGTTCGATCGATAACGCTCTCTCCAGGCCGCTTCCAGAGATCATCGGGCAGGTAGCCCCTGAACAGCTTGACAGGCTTAAGGCGCAGCTCACCATCAATATACTTCGGGTTCTACAAGGTGAGCAGATGCGGAAGTCCATCGCCGGCTATCTCGCAGACTCGCTGGAAACCGTAAAACCGAGGCTGATCGGAGACCTTCTACAGTCTGCACACCCTGAAGCTGCGACGAAGCTTCGAAGATTGTTGACGGACGGTTTGATCGGCGTTCTTGAGCGGGAAGAGACAGCAAAGATAGTCAACGAGGTTCTTTCAAAACAGATAGATTCACTCCTGAACGCCCCGATCGGAAGACTCTCGAGACATGTTTCAGAAGAGCAGATCGAAAAGGCGGGAGAAACGCTTACGAAAGTGATCATCGACGCGGCGAAGCAGAAACTTCCGGAAGCGATCGAGGAGTTTGATATCGGCGGAGTGGTTGAAGAAAAGGTCAACAACTATCCAGCTGAGAAGCTTGAAGCGCTGGTGTTGTCAGTTGCAAAGGACAATCTGAGGATGATCGAATTGTTCGGAGCCTTCTTCGGATTCTTTATCGGCTTTGGCCAGTCGATCCACTTCTATCTATACTTCACCTATTTCCATTGATCGTTTAGAGCCAACTCTTTATTTGCGGGAAATCTTCTTGCGAGTCGCAGACGACGTCTATCGAGAACCATTCGTTCACGTAGATACCTACTACACGAACCCCAAAATCCCAGTTCCGGATCCTGTCAGCACAACGCAGTATCTGTTCCTTGTGCTCTTCATAAGAAACAGGATTTCCTGCGCAGTCGAAATGGCCGGCAACTGCGATCACTGAAGACATGTGCTTTCTGACGGAAACCCCGACTTCTTCGACGATGTGGCGCGCGCGGTCAGTCCGGAAACTGGCAAGCACAGCATTGGCGCCCGGGCAGGTGACCATATCCACGAATTTCACATTGCAGTGGAGCCGTACCCAGTCGGTCACAGGCTGTTGAGCCCGTCCGTCTATGCAGTTAATGGCTGTTCCAAATGTCTCCACTCAAATGTTTCCTGAGGCTTACCCTTACCGAAGCGGAATTTTCTCAATTTTTTCAGCCATTGTTAAATTGCCGCGAACTTTCTGAAGCTTTGTATCGTTTTCCCGTACCAACAGGAAACAGAAAGCTCTTCCGGAGGAATCATGAAAAAGATAGGAATTCTAATTTTCGTTGTTGCGGCCGTCGGAGGCATCATTCTCGCGAAGATGTTCTCGTTCGGTAGCCTGCCGTCGGTCGAAATGCCAAAGGTCTCACTTTTCTCCAAAGTACATGGGTCCGGCAACATTGTTACCGAGAAACGTAGCGTCTCAGAGTTTACTCAGATAGATGTCGGGGGAATTTTTCATGTTGACGCAGTGCAGGGCGACACCTTCTTAGTCGAAGTTGAAGCGGATGACAACCTGCTCCCTCTGATCTCTACCACGGTGAAGCGGGGTAAGCTGAGGATCAACGCCGAGAAGCGCTTCTCGTCCAAGAACAGGATCAAGATCAAGGTCACGGCGCCTAATATTGAGAAATTCGAGTTGTCCGGAGCGTCCAGCGGTACGCTTGAGAGTGTTGACAACGGGAACCTGGAACTGGATCTCGGCGGCGCTGCAAAACTGACGGTTTCTGGCAAGACCGGAGTGCTTACCATCGACATGGGCGGGGCAAGCAAGGTCGATGCCGGCTCTCTCTCGGCTACCAAGGTCGTTGTTGACGGCGGTGGCGCCAGCAAGGCCGATGTTAATGTTGCCGAAGATCTTTTTGTCGATCTCAGCGGCGCCAGCAAGGTGACCTATTCCGGCAGTCCTTCGAATGTCCGTAAGGAAACATCAGGAGGATCATCCTTGCATCAGCACGAGTAGTCGTTCACAAAACGTCCCTACTGCTCCCGGCCGCCTCGAAAGGCGGCCATTTTTTGTCCGAAAATCGCTTCAAACTTGATTAACACCATGTTGCCTGTATGTTACAACTAGTTGCGCCGAAAGGGCTTCCTCGCTTTTAAAAGTGTTTATTTTGAAACCTGTGGATAACTACTTGCATTACCCTTCAATCTCTGATAATCTTGCACACATTTCACAGAGACAAGTGCCTGTAACTTATTGAAAACAGGTGACTTAAAGTGATACTTTAAGTTTTAAGCGAATTTCCATAAACCTGTGGAAAACTTTGTGGAAAAACCGGGGGAAAGCACCGGTTCTTTTCTTGTAAAGCCACCAAAAAAGAAGCATTTGTAAATGATTCTCTCAGGTCGCTTTTCAGGTGTTTAAGACCTTCCTCACATCATTGTTTAATTTTAGCGGATTTCCGCTTGGGCGAGGTGATCTTCCGAAAGTTTATGGAGCCTTCGGTTTCAAATACGAATGTCTGGTCGAACGTTCTGCAGTCGGTCGAACAGCAGCTCAATAGCCAGATCTTTGAGGCCTGGTTCCGGCCAATTAAATTTGACGGCTGTGACGATGAGGCGAAGGTCCTTCGTCTCAAGGCGAGTCAGATCAACAAAGAGTGGATCAACTCCAATTACTCCGACCTACTTGACCAGACTCTCGCCGAACTGAATCTGGAGAACTACAAGTTGAAATGGGAGATCCTTGACGCGGACAATGAGGCCGACCGCCGACTTGCGCGCCCTGCAGATCAAAACGCTTCATCCGAAGACGAAGATACGATCACCTTCGATCCTTTCTATCAGAAGAACCAGACAAGATTTGTCGATCTCGAGCCGATCGAGAACACTCTCAACAGAAAGTACACGTTCGAGTCCTTCGTAGTCGGTTCCTGCAACCAATTTGCGCACGCCGCAGCCGAAGCCGTAGTTGACCAGCCGGGAAAAGCGTATAACCCGATGTTCATCTATGGAGGCGTCGGGCTTGGCAAGACGCATTTGATGCATGCGATAGGTCACGCGATCGGACTCAGGAACAGGCACCTTCGCGTCGCCTACATCTCGGCAGAGAAGTTCATGAATGAACTGATCAACGCGATCAGGTACGACAAGACGCAGACCTTCCGCGACAAGTACCGCCTGATCGATGTCCTTCTGATGGACGACGTCCAGTTCATGGCCGGAAAGGAAAGGACCCAGGAAGAGTTCTTTCATACTTTCAACGCTTTGCACAACGATCAGAAACAAATCGTCATAACTTCGGATTGTCCTCCGAGGGAGATACCTACTCTCGAAGAAAGGCTTCATTCAAGATTCGAATGGGGACTGATCGTCGATATGGAGCCACCTGATCTCGAAACCAAGGTTGCGATCCTCAAGCGAAAGGCAGATACCGATGGCGTTGAGCTGCCGGACGATATTGCCTTCTTTATGGCTAGCAAGATCAAGAGCAACATTCGCGAGCTGGAAGGGTCTCTGGTGAGGTTGATCGCTATCTCGTCACTAAGAGGCCTACCGATCTCGAAGATGCTGGCCCAGGACGCGATGAAGAACATCATCGATTCCGAACAGTCGGAAAGCGTCACGATGGAGAGGATCACGAAGCTCGTTGCGTCACACTACAAGTTGACGGTCGAGGAGATAAAGTCCAAGAACAACTCCAGAGCTATCGCTTTCCCGCGACAGGTCGCAATGTACCTCTGCAAGAGGATGACGAAGCACAGCTTTCCGGAGATCGGCAAAGAGTTCGGAGGCAAGCATCACACGACCGTAATGCACTCTGTGGACAAGATAGAAAAGCTTGTGAAGGAAGACAAGGAATTCCACAAACTCGTGAGCGAGCTAATCGATACTCTTTGCAGCTAGATAGGTCCCCGGCACGATCATTCAGTACCAGTCGTTTTCCACATACAGAATCGGACGGGCAGTCGTAGCGAGTCCGAAAAACGGGTTCGGGCAAGTTCTTTTCCACATTTCCACATTCGAAGCTTTGAGCAGCCTGAGGAAAACGCTCACTGGTTTATGGCCAACACGAAGATCAACAGATCTTGGTTAAAAAACACACGGTTTCAACAAAGGATGTGGAACTGTAAAGGTAATACTTTCAGCAGGTTAGTATAGGTTTCCACATTTCCACAGGGCCTACTACTACTACTGGCTTTAAACACATTCTTCTTAAATAGAATTAGTAAAAAGCGTGCGTTTAGTTCTTCAAACCGTAGTTATCGGAATCATAATTTGCCTTCAATTCACTTCGTGCGATTTGCAAAACAACTCCCGCGAGGTTGAATTCAGTTCGGGTAAGACAGGAATCGTTTTTCTTGAGGAGGAAACCGCAGGAGGCGAACGAGTGATGATCGTCGATTACAAGAACGACGATCTGGTAAGAAAGGAGACTGAGATAGAAAAGCAGGTCGAAGAGATTTGGCGATCGGTGACCGGCGAAGCGGAGGAACGCGGGATTTCGAACGTAGTGATCAAATACAGGTTTCGGGATCCGACATCTGACTCGGACGAAGAAGTCTATTCGGGACTGTTGTTCGAGGCTGAAAAGATCGAGAACGGGACCTGGAAACTGCGAAGAGTGAATTGAATCGAGAATTGATCTAAGATTGGTTAGATCACAATACAGGAGTTGCAACAGATGGAATTCAAGATCGAACAGGGCGCTTTGAAGGAAGAGCTTGGTTTTGTGCAGGGAATAGTCGAGAAGAAATCTACTATCCCTGTGCTTTCGAACATCCTTATAGAGTCGGTAGGCGAGAATACGATACGGATAATCGGGACCGACCTGGACGTCACCATCCGCTGTGAAGCGGAGGCCGAGATCATAGAGGGCGGTTCGATGTGCCTTCAGGCGCGGAAGATCTTTGACGTTGTTAGGCTCCTGCCCGAGGGATCGCTTCACTTCAAAAAGGATGACAATGACTGGGTCAATCTGACCTGCGGCGCGTCGAAGTACAGGTTTGCGGGAGTGTCGCGTGATCAGTTCCCTGAAGTTCCAGTTTTCAAATCTGCCCCGCTGACACTTCCTGCAGCTATATTCAACCATTTCATCGTCAATACATCCTTCGCGATCACGAACGAGCAATCACGTTTTACCCTTTCGGGCGCCAAGTTCATGATCGAAGAAGGGACTGCGAGGATGGTGACCACGGATGGATATCGGCTGGCCTACATCGACAAGGACCTTCCGATCCTGAAGGAAGAATCGATGGACGCCTTGATCCCGAAAAAGGCCCTTATCGAACTGGTCAAGATCTCACGCGGTACAGGCGGCGATGTGAGTTTTGGAGAAGACCAGAACCACATCTATTTTGAGGTGGACAGCCGCCTGCTGATCACCAGAAAACTCTCCGGGACATTTCCGAACTATGAAATGGTCATCCCAAAGGACAACGACAAGCGGGTAGAGTTTAATGCTTCGGAAATGAAGGACGCGGTCGCGCGTGTTTCCCTGATGGCAGACGAGCGGACGCGTTCAGTGAAGCTGAAGATCAAAGAAGGCGAGATCGAGGTGACCGCTCATTCCAGCGAAGAAGGCGAGGCGGTAGAACGCATCGCGACCGACTACGAAGGACCCGAAACTGAGATCGGGTTCAACGCGCAGTATCTTCAGGATTTTCTTTCGGTTGCCGCAAGTTCCGAGATCGAGACGGGAGAGGTAGAAAAGGAGACCGAAGGCGAGAAGGTAAAAGTTCGCGAATCAGGCGGTTCCCCGAGGGTATCTTTCGAATTCAAGAGCAGCAACGGACAGGTCCAGATGAGAATGGCCGGCGAGTCGGATTACGAATACCAGTATGTCGTGATGCCGCTCAGAATATGAACTGAGACCATTCACTTTCGATGAAGAAATGCCCGAAGTGCGGAAACGCATACACAGACGAATCACTTGTCTATTGCCTTTCTGACGGAACGGTCCTGGAAGATGATGATCCGGCCGGGACAGAGGCTTTCAACGCCGCTGACACCGGAGATTCGTCCCGGACAACTGCGAAGGGCGACAAACGGGTCAAAATCGATATTCCCGATCGGGAAGAAGTTCCAACTCGTGAGTCCTTGAAAGAAGCATCGTCCGCCGGATCTTCGGGCAAGAACGGTATTGGATTGGCCGGAGTACTCGGAATCGTCGCCCTTGCAGTCGTAGTTACTGCCGGGGCGACTGCGCTTTTGGTCTATTTCTTGATACTTCCGCAGGCCTCATCCGGGAACACCACTTCGAACACCGCGAACAGCTCGGAAGTTAACGATCTCAAACAACAGATGGAAGAACTTTCGAACAGGATCCAGGACGGAAAGAACCCATCGCCCGGATCTACTGATCCCGATGACCGAGAGGTCTATATTGAGCAAAAACGCAGGGTCAATTCACCGGGAGACGGGTTTCTTGCGCTAAGAGACCAACCGAGTGCGAAGGTCGGAAGAAGACTTGCCAAAATTCCTCACGGCGAAGTTGTCGATCTGGGGGCTTGTCAGGATAGGACAGAAACCATCGGAGGCCGAACTGGTCGATGGTGCCGCGTACGCTGGAACGGCCTATGGGGATGGGCATTTGATGTGTGGCTCGAGTGAGAGTGACGAGAGGAAAGGACTGAGGACTGAGACGGAGCACCCGCGTCCGTTGGGCAATGAGCGAAGCGAAGAATCAGTACCGGAAGCAGTAGCTACCGGGATCTTGGATAGCCGATTGAAGTCAGTTGCTGCTTCGTCCGCATTGCGGCGCGATGGGCAAAGAAGCCGACTCACTCAAGACCCAGTACCGAATCGCCAGCTTCGGTAGACTCGTCGATCTCTGATCCCTCCTCATCATTTTCCGTCGGTAGTTCTCTTTCAGCAAGTAATTCCGTGTAAAGAGTCTTCAGGCTCATAAGATGTGAGCCGATCGAGAAGTTCTCTTGTGCGAAAGCCCGTGCATCCGCCGAGCGCTTCGCCCGCAGCTTTTCGTTCTTGATCAAAGAAAGCAGCTTGTTCGCTAGTTCCTCCTGATCGCCGCGGACAAACACATCACAGCACTTACCACCGTTCGTCAATTCCGCGATCGTCTCGGTATCCGACACGACAGAAGGAATGCCTGCAGCCATAGATTCGATAAGCGGGAGAGGTATTCTCTCAAAGGTCTCTGAACAGACAAAAAGATCGAGAGAGTCGATCGCCAACGCTATCTCTTCTCCGTCCGTGATAAAGAATACCCTCTCGCCAATACCCGATTCGTCACAAAGATCGACGCACTCCTGAAACAGGTCTTCGCCTTCTTCGACAATAGAGCCTGCGAATACAAATCTCGCAGATGGGATATCCTCGAATACCCTTGAAAGCGCCCGGCAGATGGTTTTTGGGTCCGTTCCCGAATCGTGCCGAAAATCCGCCTTGGTTCCGATCAGTGCGTTCTGCTCGGTCAGTCCGAGCTTCTTTTTCAGCTCGAAACGTCGTTCCGTAACCTGTCGAGTCCCGGGCGGACACAAATAGAAGTTCTTTCTCGTATCGATTCCGGAGCTGCGTAACATCGAGAAAGCGGTCTTGGTTGGAAGGAGCGTCGCGTCGGCCATCCTCGTCGCGGAACGTATTCCGAACCGCCCCTTCCGCTTCGGATTCGTATAGTTCTGGTCCTGTAGGTGAAGCACGCGCTGTACCGACTTGTTTCCGATAGTTGCAAGTCTTGTCTGGACCGCTTCCCGGATGCCGAAAGAATGCACGATGTCGATATCCCGGCTTCTTACAATATTTCGCAGCCTGTACGCGCTGTTCATATCCAGCGGATTTTCGCTTTCAAGCCTGTGAAATGACTTCGCACCGATTTCGAACTCCTCTTCCATCTCGCCCGCGTCAAAAGCCGCGACGGAAACTTCTAGACCGAAGCGGCTCCCGGCACGGCAAATGTCGGATGCGAGCTTTCCACAGTCCCGGTCATCCGGGTTGTCGATAACAAGTAGGACTCTCATCGGTAAGCAATTGGTCTGAGTATCTGGGGCGGGACAATCTTAGCTGATTTCAAGCTTGATTTGTAGATACGGAAGGCCCTTGCGAATCTCTGCGTCTCGACGTCTTTGAGGGAGGCGAAGCTTCGAGTATTTTGCTCACAGGTGAAGAATAAGGAGTTCAGATCTCTCGCCAAGTCGCAAAAGACCGCAACGGGATCAAAACCGGTATTCGATCTTTACGCCGCTCTGCCGGCAGGGACGAACTTGGGCTGGAGGATCTCTTCGACCGCTGAATTCCTGTAGTCGAATATGTAATCAAGTTCCCTCTTTATGAACCAGTGGCCGAGGTCGCCGAGCGGTTCAAGCGGCAGGCGGTACCGAACGGTGTCTTTGATCAAAGTTCTTCCAGGTTCGATCTCTTCGAAAGTGTGGCGATGGATCCACTGACTGTAAGGGCTTTTAAGCGCTTCATCCACAAACGAGAATGGCGGATTCCATTCAGAAATGACGGTCTTCCAGGACATAGGGAATCCGCGCAGGCGCAATCTGTAATCGATAATAGTCCCTTTCTGTATATCGATCGGTTGAGGGGTGATGATCTTGAAATTGAGTTCGGGCGGCGTGATGCGCTCGAGGTTTCCTGCATCTGCAAAGAACTCGAAGGTCTCCTCAATAGGCCGGTCTATAGTCTGCTCCGTTCTGAGTATGTGCTCTGCCATTAGTATTACTTTCGACAAAGGGATTTGAGAGGATTCATAAATGGCTTAATACTGGACTCTTCTTTGCGGATCTTGGCGCCTTCGCGCCTTTGCGGGAAGCAAAAACTCTATAATCTCCGCTTGTGAGCGAAGTTATCAAGGTAAACCTTACGCCAAGCCGCAAAGGACCGCTAAAGGGCCGCCCTTGATAAGAGCGGCCCTTTCAATAAAGAACAACAAGACTCGACTACTCCTCTTCGTTAGACCTTGGATCAAGATCTGCCGGTGGCGGCGGAGGAGCGCTATCCGACGATGACGGAACACCGTTGCCCTTGTTCAGATTGCTATTCCTGTAGCCGTAGAGGAAATATATGACGAGACCGGCGAGCAGCCACAAGCCAAACCTCGCCCAGTTCGTCACGCCAAGCTCTGTCATCAGATACGCACAGGACAGAAGGCCCAGGCACGGGATCAGGGAGATGTTCTTCGCAAGGCTTAGCCATACGATTAAGATCGCGACAACCAGATAGATGATAAGCGGGATCTTGTGCGAAAAAGCACCCCAGGCGCCTTCGCCTTCAGCAGGAACAAGGCTGAAAAAGTCCGAGAACATCGAGGGATTGAAATAGTAGACCACTGCTAGAATCGCAATTAGCAATGGTGTCAGTATGAACCGCGAGCCGATATACGGAACAAAGCGCTTGGTACCTTCAAATTCCCTGTCCTTGACAAGTACTCCCGCGCATACAAGAACGAATGCGAAAAGAGTACCGATCGCGGTAAGGTCCGTGACCTCTTCGAGGTTCATAAACAGCGCCGGGATCGCGACCACCAACCCGGTGACTATCGTTGCGAACCAGGGGGTGTGGAACTTCGGGTGGATAGAAGAGAAGATCTTCGGCAGAAGACCATCGCGGCTCATCGCCATCCAGAGTCTCGGCTGTCCAAGCTGAAACACCAGGAAAACGGTGCCCAGAGCGATCACAGCGCTGATCGCTATCACCTGTGCCAACCAGGGAATGTTCGCGCCTTCGGGACCGAAGACGAAAGCGAGCGGATCGCCCACGTTGAGGAACTGATAGCTGACCATTCCCGTTAGCACCAGCGCGAGCGCTACATATAAAACAGTACATATGACGAGCGACAGGATCATCGCTCTTGGAAGGTCCTTGTGCGGGTCTTTCGCTTCTTCCGCCGTTGTTGCAAGAGCGTCAAACCCAATGTAGGCGAAGAAGACCCCGGCAACGCCCTTCAAGACTCCCTCGACTCCATTCGGAGCGAACGGCGACCAGTTCTCTGGCTGGACGTAGTTGAATCCAAGCCCGATCACCATAAGAATGATGCCGATCTTCAGGACTGTCATCACATTCGCCGCGAACTTTGATTCCCGGATGCCTATGTAAACAAGTGCCGTGATCACAAACGTGATCATCAGCGCCGGAAGATCTACGACAACGTGCCAGCCTCCGACCACAGGAGCGGTAGACCACGCCGAATATGCCTCGACAAGCTTAGGCGAAAGGTCTTCCGAGATCTTTCCAAGCGAATCTCCGCTCATAGCGCGCATCGCTTCCAGCGTATGTCCCTGGCCGATTGCCGCTTCGATCGCCTTCTGACTTTCTTCGAAAGAACGCGAGGCGGTGAGATAGTCCATCGTCAGGTAGGCGGGTATCTCGACTCCGTAACCTCTGAGCATTCCTGTGAAGTAGTCCGACCAGGAGATCGCGACCGCGATGTTTCCGATCGCGTACTCTACTATCAGATCCCAGCCGATGATCCACGCTATGAGCTCGCCCATCGATGCATACGTGTAAGTGTAAGCAGAGCCAGCGATCGGTATCCGCGATGCGAACTCCGCGTAGCAAAGCGCGGCAAATCCGCAGGCGATGGCTGAGAATACGAAGAGAAAGATCACGGCAGGTCCGCCGTCGTGCGAGGCCTCGCCTACCATCGCAAAAATGCCGGCACCGATGATCGCCGCGATGCCGAGCATCGTCAGGTCGAAAAGGCCAAGCGATCGTTTCAGATGTGTACCCGGTTGAACCTCGCCGGGGTCGTGAGCAAGCATGCCTGCCGCGGCATCCGCCTTGATCTGCTCAATGGACTTCTTGCGGAATAGATCTCTCATCTTTTTTCTCCACAGGCTCAAATGGGGGAATCGATAAATTCGGAGGAGTAAACGTTGGAATAACTGAATTTGGATGCGAATTTAATCCTAAAACCGGAGAATTGCAACAGATTAGGGACGCCGTGATGATTTGGTATCATTCGGAAATATGCGGAGAGGCTATGCAGTGATAGCTGTCCTCTTCTCGGTTACGGCAGTTCTCTTCACGATCGGGACTGAAATGACGAGAAAAGGGTCGGCACAACAGATCGGCTCGCGTGTATTTCGCGAACTAAGACCGGTCTTTGTGCCCGCAGCGGCTTCAGGTGAATCGGTACGGGTAAGCGACCTGGCACCGGCGGTTCCGGTATCAAACGGGAAAAGCGGAAAGATGGGGCGTGCCGAGCAGCAAGCGCGTACGGTCGACAACAAGATCCCGTTCCGTAAGCAGGTTGAGGGTGTCGCGCCGGACGCCGAGAACCCTGTCAGCAGCTTTTCAGATTTTTCAGTCCCCGCTCCGCTAACTTCCTTCGACGGCCTCAGTTCCAACGACAATTTCGCCGCATACGGTTTCAGGATATTTCCTCCCGACACGATAGGTGACGTGGGGCCCGACCACTACGTTCAAGCGGCGAATGCGCTGTTCAGGGTCTACGACAAATCCGGGTCGCCTCTCACTCCTCCATTCAAGTTGAGCAGCCTTTTTACGGCTCTCGGAACGAATTGCTCGACCCGAAACGACGGCGATCCGATCGTCCTGTACGATACGCTCGCCGATCGCTGGATCTTCAGTCAGTTCTGCAAAGCATTCCCACCATTCCGGCAAATGATAGCGGTCTCGAAGACTGGAGACCCGACAGGCTCGTATTTCGTCTACGAGTTCGTGATGCCGAATGTAAAGCTGAACGACTACCCAAAACTAGGGGTATGGCCGGACGCATACTACATGTCGACAGACGAGTTCTACGGAAGTGATTACGCCGGATCGGGAGCGTTCGCATTCGACAGGGAAAAGATGCTTTCAGGCGATCCGTCGGCCGGGTACATCTATTTCGACCTTGCTTCGCCGACGACGATCCGGATCGGCGGAATTCTCCCGGTTGATCTTGATGGCTTGGTTCCGCCCCCTCCGGATTCACCAGGCAGATTTCTTGGGTACACAGCTACGGAATACGGAGACGCCGCGGACGCTGTGCGATTATTCGAGTTCCTTCCCGATTTTGAAGACCCCATAAATTCGATCTTCGCGGAAGCAGCAGGCTCTCCGTTCGCCGTTCCTCCGTTCGACCCGACAAGCAACAACGGACGTGATGATGTTCCTCAGCCGGAACCGGGAGAAGGGCTCGATGCGCAAAGTGACAGGCTTATGTTCCGGGCGGCATACGCGAACGTGTCGGGAACGGAGTCGATAGTCGTGAATCAGACTGTCAGGGTGTCGTCTCCCGGAGCCGCATACGTTGGAGGAGTCAGGGTTCACAGGCTTGAAAGACCGGTGGGCGGGAGTTTTGCGGTACGGGAATCGACGACCATAGGCAATTCGGATGAGAATCGGTTTATGGCCGCTGCGGCTTTGGACCGATCGGGAAATCTTGCTGTTGGATATTCGACATCAAGCGATGAGAAACCTCCAGCGATAATCTACACGGGCAAGCTGAACGGATCTCCCAAAGGAGCGTATCTTGGTGAAGGGGCACTGGTCGAAGGCGATGGAGTTCAGACCGCTTTTGGCTTTCGATGGGGAGACTATTCCGGACTTGGCCTTGACCCGGCAGATGGTTGCACGTTCTGGATCACCAACCAGTACTACAGCCTCGAGAGTCAGCAGGAAAGCCCTTTCGGCTGGCTGACAAGGATCGGATCATTCCGCTTTCCTGAATGCATCGATCAGACATACGGTGAGTTGCTGGGGACAATAACAAACGCCGACTCGAATGCACCCGTCGAGGGCGCCATCATCAGACTTGAACGGGGATTCCAGAGGTCTAGTGACGCAAACGGCGATTACGGACCGCACCGGGTTCCTACCGGGTCTTACTCGGCGACGATCGTCGCGAGGGGTTATCTTCCCGCAGAGGCAGATATCGACCTTTCTTCAGGCGGGAGCCTAAGAAGGGATTTCGCACTTATACCGACAGCGGTGCTTGAGGATCTTCCAATAAGGATCGTGTCCGAAGCCTGTTCCACAGATGGTGCCATCGAGCCCGGTGAGCAGGTAACAGTCTTGATCCCGCTTCGAAACACGGGCGAAAGGGACACGGTCGCTCTTACCGCCACGCTCCTCGCCTCAGGAGGTGTCGAGGATCCTTCGCCACCCCAGAACTATGGAGCTCTTTCGTCCGGAGGCGGCACGGCTGAGCGCGAATTTGCTTTCACAGCATCATCAGGATTGAAATGCGGCGAGCGCCTGTCTCTGAAACTCGACCTTTCCGATGAGGGCCAATCCCTTGGAACCGTTACGATCGTCCTTAGGGCGGGCAAACGAAACGTCGTGTTCTTTGAGGATTTTGATGATGAGCCCTTGCAGTCTCTACCTGCAGGATGGTCCAGCTCTGCAGAAGGCGCCCAGTCTGAGTGGACGGTTTCGGAAGAGCGCGCCGACTCGGGAACCAAGGCCGTGTTCTCACCCGATCCGAGGCAGATTGGTCTCAACGAACTAGTTACTCCGTGGATAGATATCGGAACCGCTGAGGCCGAACTGCAGTTCAGAAACTGGTACGAGCTCGAAACTACATTTTTGAGAAACCGTTTGTATGATGGTTCGGTTCTTGAGATCCAGATCGGAGCGGGCGATTGGCAGGATATCCAGGATGCCGGCGGACATTTCCGAAGCGGCGGATACGATCTCGGACTGATCGATTCGTGCTGTCAGAATCCGCTCGCGGGAAGGCCCGGATGGTCGGGCAGAAGCGGGGTAAATCAAGAATCCGAGTTCATTGATTCGATCGTCTCTTTGCCTCCGGGGACCCAGGGGAACACCGTGAGATTTCGCTGGAGGGTCGGGACGGACATCGGCACTTTTCGCGAGGGCCAGTACCTGGACGACATAACGGTTTCGGACGGATATACCTGCGAGTGTTCTAATGCCGTTCCGTCCTCGGCACCCTTTGACTTTGACGGCGACGGAAGGACGGACCCGGCGGTCTTCAAAGCTACAGACGATCCAGGCACGGAAGACTTCAGGATACGGCAATCAAAGAACGGTCTTGAAGCCGCGTACTTCTGGGGAAGCTCGGGGGACAGGGCCGTCAACGCTGACTATGACGGCGACGGGATAACGGACTTGGCAGTTTTCAGACCTTCCAGCCGGATATGGTTCATCTTCAACAGCGTGGACGCGACCTTTCGCGCGGTCGAGTTCGGGATACCAACTGATCTCGCCGCACCCTCAGATCTCGACGGAGACGGCAAAGCGGATATTGTGGTCTACCGACCGGCGGACGGAATCTGGTACTTCCTCAGAAGTTCGGACGGAGGATTCTCAGGACTTCAGTTCGGTGTGAACGGGGACCTTCCGGTCCCGGGGGATTACGACGGAGATGGAACTGATGACGTGGCGGTCTTTCGGCCTTCGAACGGTGTCTGGTACGTGTTCGGTTCAAGCGAAGGATTCTCGGCGGTCCAGTTTGGAGTTTCGGGAGACAGACCTGTTGCGGGAGACTTTGACGGTGACGGAAGATCTGACCGTGTCGTGTTCAGGCCTTCGGAGGCGAACTGGTACGTGCTCGGATCGCAAGCCGGATTCTATGCCGCTCAGTTCGGGATAGCGACCGACCAGCCGCTTCAGTCCGATATCGACGGAGACAGCAAGCGAGATATAGGTGTCTACAGGCCATCGAACTCGGCCTGGTTCTTTATCAGAAGTTCGGACGGGTTGGTCGACAACTTCAGTTTCGGGAATCCGGGTTCGACTCCCGTCCAGGGGATCTTCGTGAGATGACGCGATCTATTTGTCCCGGTTCTTGTAGGCCAGGACAGCTTCCGCGGCGCCGGCGTGAACGATCTCAGGTTTGTGGTACTTCCAGTAGTGTTCAAACTCCTCGTCATTCTTCTCCGGCATCTCAGCCCTCGCTTTCTCTCTCAGAAAATTCTCACACCACTCCCGGATCTCCGGGTCGCGGTTCAACGCCGTTCTCGCTCCGTGCATCAGATTGTCTCGTTCCATTGAATTAACTCCGTATGTTAATGTTCTTTAAGGTCCATTTTCGCAGGAACTGCGGAATAACCGAAATCCATCATTCACCCCGGGAGTACCTTTCGTGAGAAAATTCGCCGCTTTTCCGATCCTCGCGATCGTTCTGTTCGCTTCCGCCCAGTTTGCCCAGCAGCCTTCCGGCAGGAACTCGGACTCGAACCCGCCTACGGCCGCCAAACAGGCGATCGAAATACCATTCGTCAACAAGACGCTTGCAAACGGTCTGGAGGTCATCGTGCTCCCGGACGCTTCGGTCCCGATAGTGACGGTCGAGATGGCAGTCCGCAACGGCTCCTTTACTGAACCTTTGGAGTTCAACGGGCTTTCGCATCTTTATGAACACATGTTCTTCAAGCCTCACCAGGGCCAGCTCTTGTACAACTGCGAACTGGCGCTTCAGACCGGCGGGACGGCCTACTTCAGAGAAGCCAATTGCGTTGAAACGATCAAGCTGCGGGAGAGGATCGGCAGCGTTATCTATCTGAACAATCAGGATCAGCTAAACATCAAGAACGCGACAACGCGTGAAGAGGTCGTCAACTACTATTTTGTGACGACCAGCGACAATCTCGGATCCGCGATGCGGTTCATCAACGACGCCATCAGGTATCCGACGTTTATCGAAGAAGAACTGAATGAAGAGATCCAGGTGGTAATCGGCGAGATAGACCGGAACGAATCGAACCCCTTCTACTATCTGGACAAGACTCTCAAAGAGAAACTTTTCTACAAGTATCCAACTCGTAAGAAGCCGCTCGGGACACGGCAGACGGTCAGATCGGCAACGGTCGAGAAGATGAAGCTGATCCAGTCAAGGTATTACGTTCCGAACAACGCCGCGCTCGTCGTTACCGGCGATGTCGACGCCGAAAGGGTCTTTGAGTGGTCTGAGGAAGTGTTCGGCACTTGGGAGAAGCGCGAAAAGGACCCCTTTGAAGAATTTCCGCTTGTCGAACATCCGCCTTTGAAGGAAAGCGCGGGCTACTTTGTCGAGCAGCCGGTCCAAAACGTTCTGATCCAGATCGGGTGGCATGGACCTTCGATCGGCGAAGATGATATCGGGACCTATGCTGCGGATGTGTTCTCCTATATCCTTTCGCAGCCGAATTCGCGCTTTCAACGAAAAATGGTCGATTCCGGGCTGACCGTCGGTACCGACATCGGCTACTACACACAAAGGAACGTCGGTCCGATCGCGATCACCTTGGTGACTACGCCGGATAAGGCGAAAGCGGCGCTTGATGCGGTCTATGCCGAGATCGCCGATTTCGACAAACCCGATTATTTCACGGACGAAGAGCTAGAGAACGCCAAGAACCTGCTTGAGGCACGCGATCTTTTTGAAAGGGAGAAACTCACCGAGTATGCTCACACGCTTGCCTTCTGGTGGTCATCGACCGGGATCGATTACTTCCGCGGATACCACAAGAATCTTCGAGCTGTCACAAGGAAGGAAACCACGGACTACGTGAAAAGGTACATCATCGGCAAACCGCACGTCGGAGTTGCGCTGCTTTCGCCGACGGCAAGGACCGCTTCGAAACTGACCGAATCTGATCTCGTTGGCAAATGATCTGGAAGGGCACAGGGACAATGAATACGATGTTTTTATTTAAGAGAATGGGCACGGTTCAGGCATTGCTGGCGGTTCTCGCGTTTCTTTTCGTGGCGCCGCCGGTTCTTTCCCAGCAGGACGGCAACATTGCAGAGCAGGCTGCTTTGGTTACCGAGTTCGAAGTGAACGGGCTTAAGGTCCTCGTCAAGAATCGGCCTTCCTCATCCACCGTTGCCGCCGGTTTGTTCATCAAGGGCGGAGCAAGGAATGTAACTGAAGAATCTGCCGGTATCGAAAACCTGATGCTTGAAACCGCGGTTGAGGGAAGCGCAAACTTCCCGCGTGAGGTTCTGCGGAAGCGGCTCGCGAACACCGGGACCGAGATCGGTTCCGGCATCAACAGCGACTACAGTGTGCTTTCGCTCGCCTCGACAAAAGAGCATTTTCAGGAATCTTGGCGGATCTTTGCCGATATCGCGATGAATCCGAAGTTCGACCCTGCCGACCTTGCGAGGGTAAAAGAGCGTATCCTGACGGGCCTTCGTGAAGCCGAAACGGACAATGACGGATTTCTGGAGGTTCTGCAGGAGAGGATAGTTTACAAGGGACATCCCTACTCAGTGGATGTGCGAGGGACGCTGCAGACGATCCCGAGGTTCGAGGTGAAAGACGTGCGCGGATTTCACGGCCAGGTTATGCAGACTTCGCGTCTGCTTCTAGTCGTGGTGGGAGACGTTAACGCTGAAGAGTTTAGAGGCTGGGTTGCGCGAAGCCTCGGAAATCTCCCCGAAGGCAAGTACGAACCGGTAAAGGTTCCGGAGATCTCAATAACAAAGCCCGCACTCGATGTTACAAGGCGCCAGCTTCCGACGAACTATGTACAGGGTGTTTTCAATGCTCCCGGGTTGGGACATGCGGATTATTACCCGATGAAGATCGCGATCGCTCTTTTGCAGGCACGCGTATTTCAGGAGGTACGAGTCGAGAGGCAGCTTTCGTATGCACCGAACGCGGAACTGAACTCGAACGCGGCAAACACAGGTTTCATATATGTAACGACGGTAGATCCGAATGAAGCCGTGAGCGTAATGCTTGGAGAGATGGAAAACCTTAAGACACGAGCAGAGAATCCGCGGCTGCTGTCCTCGATCTCAGGGCACTTTCTGACCTTGCACTACATTGATCAGGAAACGAACGGTGCTCAGGCACGGGAGATGGCGAAGTACGAATTGATCGGAGGCGGATGGCGGAACGCGTTCGGGTTCTTGGAAAAAGTTAAAGCCGTGACTCCGGCGCAGGTTCAGACTGTGGCCCGCAAGTACTTCAAGAACCTGCATTTCATTGTCATCGGTGATCCGGCGATTATCGACCAGGAAGTATTTCTCGGATCTTCCGGGACTGACGCAGGAAACTAGAACGCTCTGTAATGCAAAAGTAAGGCAGGCTCCGATTCGGGCCTGCCTTTTTCTGTCAGTTGTCTCCCTTCTTTGAAACCGGTGGTTTCGTGGGTGTCTTGCTTCTGCTCGGAGGCGGAGATTTCTTAGCAGGAGGCGAAGACTTTCGCGCCGGTGGCGGAGACGACTTGGGCTCGCTCCTCCGCGGTTGGGAGTTCCTGACCGGAGGACTTGGACGTCTTGTTTCGGTACGTCTCTGCGGTTGTCTGACAGGCGGTGAAGGACGTCTGTTCGTTTCCGGCTGAGTTTTGGTCGGAGGCGAGCGCCTCACGGGAGGGTTGTTTGCCGGCGCCGGAGCCGTTTTCCTCTCAACATTCGGAGTCGGCCTGCGGTTCACAGGCGGACTTGTCGTCCTTCGATTCGTTCCAGAACTCTTGTCATCCGCGCTGTCCCGGTTCGTTCTGTCGAATACACCCGTCCGTGGTCTGGAGTCATTTCCATTACCTTGCGGAACAACACGCGGAGTGTTGGTCAGAGGAGGTCGGTTCCCGAACATCCTCTTTTGCTTGAGTGTATCGTCGAGCGGGATTCCAGCCGTACGATCGGCTGCTCCGATCCTGACCTTGCCGTTGCTTACAGGAGTTTCCTGCTTCTTGTCCCAAATATCCGGGCTCTTCTTGCCCATTATCTCTGTTCGGCTTGGGACAAGCGGCGGAGAGTTGGCGATCACAGGCTTGATGTTCAGGATCTCTTTCGAAACATTTACTGGAGCCGGCCTGTTCCTGCCTCGTCCTGTACCGAAATCCGTCTTGGAAGACGAGATCACGGCTCCAGAAGGAATTCGTCCGAGTGGCGGAAGCTGATTTCTATTTCCTCTCGCGATATTTGCCGGATTCGGGGTCGTCGGATTTGCCGAAGGCCGGTCCCGGTTCCGTCTGTCTCTGCGATCTCTGTAGTAATTGCGCCAGTATCTTCGGTAACGACGGTTGTAATCGTAGTAGCCGTAGCTGTATGGAAGTGGATACCAGCAGATCCTGTTTCCGATCGTACCCAGAAAAACGATCGCGGGCCTCCACCAGCTTCTTCGCGCGTAGTAGCCGGCGTTCGAATAGGGTGTCCAGTACCAACGGCCGTTAAGGAAGATCCAGCGCCCATAGTGGTAGGTCGCCCATCCCCAAGGCTCGTCGTTTATCCAGGTCCATCCGTAATATGGCAGCCATCTCCAATGGCCATATCTGTACGGCGACCAGTCTGAATAGCTAGATATTGCGCTGTTGTAGGGACTCCAGATATAACCGTAATCGTCATGCCTTTGCCACGAACCGTAGTAGCTGAGATCGTCGGCGCCGTAAAGATCGTCATCATAGTAACTACCGTAATGAGCATCCTTCAGGCTTTCATTGATCAGTTCATCGCGGCTTGCTGACCAGTCGTCAAAACTGTCCCTGTACCCGCTTGTCGTTTCTACATTCCATCTCCCTGCGTACACACCCTCAAGTTCCATTGAGGCAGACTGGTCATTCCTCAGTGTGAATCCGGAGTCCATCGAATAGAGTCTCGCCATCCCGCCGTCCCAGACCTTGACCTTAACCGTCCGTTGATAGTCGTTCCCCGCCTCAACGCGGTAACGGCCTGCCTCTGCCACCGCGATCGTCGTGCGGGGCGCATCGATCTCGAGGTATCCCTTTGAAGAATCAAACTCCATTACGCTGAGGACCAGGATTCCCTGGTAAATGCTGATCGCCGATCCTTCTTCGCCGATGCTGACAAGCTTGAGGCTGGAATTCTCATCGAGTCTCAGATACGTGTCGTTGTCAAACTGGATCTCTAGTCTCGCTCTGGGTTCCGTCCGGATCTCGTCGCCTTCGACAAGCGGAAGGTTCACCACTGCAGACTCCCATTCATCACTGTCGACGCGCTTCACCGCCGCCTTTCCTTCAAGGAATTTGATTCGTACGACAGGTGCGTTGATATCGGCAAATTCATCGTCTTCGTCAACGTCGATCGCGAAGACAGGTATCGATACCAGCACCGAAAACAGGACGACAGCCCACAGTCTCATGTATGCGGAATTCATAGGTCCATCTCCATTCAAAGCTGTTCTCTCAGCCGGTGAGGCCGGCGAATTGAGCGTAGAATTCATTTTTCATCCTACATCACCGCAAAATCCGTACCTTCGAGCCGCTGGGCTGTATGGATCCCGTACAAAGGGAATTATCTGATTTTAAGGAAGTTAAGACTGAACGATATCGTAGGGGAAAAGCGGGAATCTTTCACGATATCGTATGTGCGGCGATCTGATGTGAGAAGATGAGCACCGAACGCGTCCAGGAATTCAATTCCTGTATGAATGCGCCGCTGACCATTCCGGTCACTACCAAACCGGTCAAAAAGTGGATGGCCATTACGCCGATGTAGAGCACAAGACTGATCGAGAGTCCGAATCGGGCGAGTTTGAAATGCTTCCAGTTCCAGAAGGAATAAGCGGCGACGACACCGATTGCGACCTTAACGAGGATGAACGGCAGGTTACCCATCTCGAGGAGCGTTGCCATCAGGTAATTGCCCTCTGTAGCATATCCGTTCCTCACCCAGTAAACGGTCAAAAATGCATCGATGAGGTTCAGTGAAAAAAGAAGAACCGTCTGGTAGAAAAGAGACATTCGGTACGCCCGCCAGGTCTTAAACTGTGTTTAACAGTCAGTCCAAATCGTTGCGACCCCCGGATTTAGCTATCGCATTCCGAGGGTCGGTCCCGATCTGAAGAATCAAATTTTCGCCGTTGGAGGGACTATACTGTCAATAGAGAGCGCTTTTCAATATTTATTCCGTTTCTTCTACAACTATCGGTGTAGTGATATGCTCTGAAAGAGGTGACACTCTTCCTCTCCTTGCCCGCACGGTTTTGCACAGATCTTCTGTCGAGACCCGGCGATTGATCAAATGCCTGGGCAGGGATCGATTTACTGATCAAGGAAAGCGGAACAATGAACAACAAGATACTAGTTAAAGGACTGACAGCAGTATTTGCGATCGTCCTGCTTGGCGGTTACACATCGCTGGTTGGGCAGGACAGAGAGTACAAGGTCGAAGCCGGAGAGCGTGTCCGGGTTCGATTGGAGAACAAGCTCAGCTCGAAGATCTCGCAGGTTGGGGACCGGTTTACGACAAAAGTCGTCGAACCAGTCTATTCGACGACAGGCGTGGTTGTTATTCCGGAAGGAAGTTCGATAATCGGCAGAGTAGATGCGGTCGAACCCGCAAAAAAAGGTGGAAAACCGGGCAGCATCGACGTAACCTTCATAGAGATCAGACTGCCGAACGGAAGTTCGAAAGCGATCAACGGCTCGCTTACGAATCTCGATACTGACGATGCCAAGAGTGACCCTGAAGGAACGGCTTCTGGTGATCGTATGGAGCACCGAAAGGTCATCTTCATCGGAGGCGGTGGTGCCGGAGGTGCGGTGATCGGCGCTGCGATCGGCGGCGGGAAAGGCGCATTGATCGGTGGCATTGCAGGAGCCATCGGCGGCCTGATCGGCGAAAAGCTGACGAAAGGCGAAGAGGCCGAGGTTAAAGCTGGAACCGAGTTCGGTGTCTACATGAACCGTGAGGTCTATTTGCCCAGGTATCAATCGCAGGGTGATCGTGACATCAACGACGATTACGCTCCCCCGGTAGGGGAGTACCGAACCTACGTCGTTCAGCCCGGAGACACCTTGGGCAAGATCAGCATCAGGTTCTACGGTACTTCGAGCAGATACATGGATATCTATAATGCGAACCGCGACAAGCTTTCCGGTCCTGGTAATCTCACGGTTGGGCAAGAACTGAGAATTCCTTAGAACCGGGAACAACAGCACGCGACACTTGAGGAGGCAGTCTGTAAAGGCTGCCTTTATCTTTTTGCTGTGGGATAGTATTTGTTCGGCTTCGTTAGAATCACAATGTCTGTAAAAAGCCGATCCCGAAAAAAGAGCCGCACTCCGTCAGGAGCGCAGTATTGACAAGAAATGGTTTAGCCCGGAGGGACAGGGATCGACACTTTGAGAACCTACACTACGGACTTGTAGCTCGTAACGGGGCCTATGGATTCCGAACCAAACGAAATCCAAACTAAATCGGGCAGCCTTTTCAGACTGCCCCGACTTTGTCTGGCCAAATTCAAGATTGTATTCTACAAGGCCTCAAGCCTAGCGACGACCCTGTCGATCAGCCATTTTGGCGTTGAGGCACCTGCCGTAACACCTACTCTTTGGAGCCCTGAAAGATCTGAAGGATCAATGTCGTCTTCTGTCTGAATAAGAAAGCTCCTTTCGCACTGTTCCTTGCAGACGTTCAAGAGTTTGCGGCTGTTCGAGGAGTGGTTTCCCCCGATAACGTAGAATGCTTCCACTTCGCCTGCCAGAGCACGGGCGGCATCCTGTCTGTCTCTTGTCGCCGAGCAGATCGTGTTGATCACCTGGGTTTCGCCTTCCGCAACAGACTTGATCGCCTCGGCCGTATCGAAGAAGGTCTTTGCTTTGATTGTGGTTTGCGAAACGACCAATGGGTTCTTGAGCTTTGGAAGCGATTTCACTTCGCTTTCATCTTTGATAACGAAAGCGTGCTCCGGTGCATAGCCTTTGACACCGATCATCTCCGGATGGTCGGGATTTCCGACCACGATCACGTGCCGGTCTTCATTTGCGGCTCTGGACGCAAGCCTCTGAACGCGGGTCACGAACGGACAAGTCGCGTCGACCACCTTTGAAGCCTTTTCCTGTAGTTCCTGCTGAACCTGGGGAGTTACTCCGTGAGCCCGGATAACAGCGGTTTCGCCGCGCTTGATCTGAACTGGCTCGCTGATAGTTGTTACACCGCTTCCGCCAAGCCGCTCCATTTCCTGTTCGTTATGGATCAACGGCCCAAGTGTCCGGACCGTCTCATTGTTAGATAGGGAATCCTCCACCATCTCGACCGCTCGCTCAACGCCGAAACAGAACCCGTACTCATCTGCCAGAAAAACTTTCATAACATCACACGGTAAATACTCCGCGAAAGGAAATCATATCAAATAGCCCTTGCAGAAGTAAGGAACAAAACCCTATGTCAATGATTTCGACACGTCCGCGGTACAGGATTCAACGGATCGGATCCCGAAGAATTATCTCGGAGGCCTCACGTGCGGCCAACGCTGAATCCGGCTGCGACGATCTCAGCTGTGCAATCTGCATCAGCGCTTCCCCGGTCCTCGAAAGCAGCCGAACAAGGTCGCCTTCTTCCGCCCGTGTACTGCGTACTAGACTTTCCCACGTTGATCCCTGCGCCCAGTTCTCGGCTGCCGCCGCGGCCGACAGATTTATCTCGTCGGAAGGTTCAACTCCGAATTCCCATTCCACTCTTGCGACGTCGTAGATCACATCTTCAAACTCTGTCAACACCTGGAGCAGGCGTGAGGTGGGATTAAGGTTTCCGTAATCGCGATCTGGGTCCGAAGCGATCGCCGCCATGAAACCCGCGATCTCTCCCGTGCTCAGCTCTTCAAATATTCCTTCTTTGAGGGCCTCGCCCACGAGAAGAGGACGGTCGAGCCTCAGATCTGCGAGCCATTCCCCGTCCTCTGTCACCCGTTGCTTTGCGAAGTCGAGATAGCCGAAGTAATCCAACACTCTTGCACGCTGCTCGAACGGCACCCAAATGCCGCGGCGGAGGTTCTCGATGTCGCGCCGCACCCTCTCAAGCTTGTAGGCGTCCTCAGCTTTGTCCCAAAGCAGTGCTTCAGCCGCTCGTTTCTCGTCTCCTTCAAGATTCTCAGGGACCATGAGGGCGAGAAGGCTGTCGAGGATCTCTACCGCATCTCCGGGATCCTCCTTTTTCTGTGACAGCTTCGGTTCCTTGATCACCGGATTGCGTCCTTCGAAAATGTCCTCGAACGCTTTGTCCACCGAGTCCTCCTCAAGCGGATATTTCTTCGCAAAGACCCGCTTGATCTTCGAAAGCGAGATAGAGGAACCCCGTCCGTCATCCCGCATCGTCATTACTTTGTCCCCGAAGACGTTCAGCACAAGCTGAAAGTGTCTGTTGCTTTTGCCCTTTGATATCACCCTGCCGGGTTCCACGTTCTCTTGAAGCCAGGCGTACCGCATCTCGGCGCGGGTTTCGGGAAGCTTCTCCTGCAAGCGGCTTCTGGCGGCGGAAAGTCGCTCGAAACCGATCGCGTTCTCGATCGGTATCTCGACGCCCGGGATCTTCAGCTGTTTCCGAAGGGAGTTTTTCGATTTTTCTTCTTTGTCCTTGAGTGAAGCGATCTGGTGCGAAATGTCCCTGAATGCAAAGCTCTTTTCGGCAATAGAGCGCACCTGGTCAAAACTGTCGAAGGCGTCGAGCAGATTCAGAAGGCTCGTATAGGTCGCCCTGAATTTGCTTTCCAGATGATCCGAGGGTGAGCCTAAAAGCTCGGCGATCTTTGCCGGATCCTGAAACTTTCCCGGCGCGAGGACGATGAAACCAACGTTGTCCTTTCCGCGGCGTCCGGCTCTGCCGGTCATTTGCTGTAGCTCGCTTGCCGTCAGAGGCCTCCAGCCGTCGTTTCCGCGGGTATCGGAATTCAGAACAACCACGGTCCGAGCTGGAAAATCGACGCCCGCGGCGACCGTCGACGTTGCGAAGATCGCATTGAGCAGACCCGACGACATCATTAGCTCCACGAGAAGTTTCCACGACGGGAGATGGCCCGCGTGATGCGAAGCGATACCCGCATTGACGAGTATGTTTCGATGCTTGTGGCGCCTTACTTCGGGGCTTTCCTCTGCGAATCTGTCGAACAGCGACTGCCTTTCCGACCGTTTTGACTGATCTGCTCGGAACGTCTTGTCGAGCGCCACTTCGGTCGCGGACTCGTCGCATTTCCGCCTTGAAGGAACGAAAACGATCGCCGGTAGAAGATCATGGTTTCTGAGGGCGGTGATCAGCTTCGGCGGGGGAATGTCGGGGAGGTTGTATTTCATGTATCAGGGATAAGGTGTCGTGTATCAGTGAGCGTTTAGCGGCGGCCTCGCCCGCCATATCGTGAGCAGTAAGTAGTGAGCAGTAAGCAGTGAGCAGTGAGCAGTAAGCAGTAAGTAGTGAGCAGTAAGCAGTAAGAATCACTCAGTACTTACAACTCATTACCCATAACTCATTACCCACTACTCAGTACTCATCACTCATCATTTCTTCTCTCATCTCCTTCTCCCGTAATTCCTGTCTTTTCTTCTGAACTGTTCGATCTGCCGGTTGAACTGCCCGTCTTTCCCAAGAAGAGGGAACAGCTGCAGATTCGGAGCAAGAAATGCCGCCCGCAGTTCCACGGGACGGTCTCCGGCGCGGTCGATGACCCTCACTTTTGTTCCCCGGGTGTCGCGGATCCACGCGGCGAACTCGCCGGAATTCCCGACAGTGGCCGAAAGAAGCAGGATCCGGACCCTTGGTGGCGTCAGGATTATCGATTCTTCCCAGACGTGTCCGCGGTAATCGTCGGCAAGATAGTGCGCCTCGTCGAGGATCAGAAAGTCGGTGTCGATATTCGTTCCCTCGCGAAGCGCGTCAAAGACCTGGTTCCGGTATATCTCTGTCGTTCCCACGATCAGAGGCGCGCCAGAATTTTCTTTCCGGTCGCCTGTCAGGATTCCGACGTTCTCTTCGCCGAACTCCTCCCTGAATTCCGAGTACTTTGAATTCGTGAGCGCCTTTAGAGGTGTCGTGTACCAGGCACGCTGGTTCTGCTCCAACAAACGACGGATCTCTTCGCGAGCGATCCAGGTCTTGCCGCTTCCCGTGGGAGCGGTCACAAGCACATCTTCGGTTTCGATCGCGGCAAGCGCTTCAGTCTGAAAATCGTCTGGGACAAATGGAGTGGGTTCCGGTGTGCCTATACCGGAAAGCAGTTCTTCTACGGCTCTTAGCTGGGCCGGCGAATAACTGGGTGCAGCCTGGCCGGATGAGCGCCGGTCCCGATCCCGACCGGTATGATGCTTCTTCTTTCCGCCTCGGTAGTTGTTCTGCCGTTTACTTTTTCGCGCCATCAGGGCGATGTTAAATGTTTATTTCCAAGCTGTCGAATTCTTTGTTGAGCCCCCTGAAAGTGGTAATATCAACGATTGCTCCGCAACTATAAAGCGGATCATCGCGTCATAGAGGCTTTGACACCTCTGGACCGGTTTTAGGAGCATTTGACCGAAAGACAGCTATGCAGGAACAGGAGAAAGATTTCCTTCAAGGTTACGAGATACGTAATCTACTCGTAAACCCCAGAATGTACAGGTTCTTCGCGATCGCCGCAGTGATCAATCTGATCGGCTTGTTCGCGATCGGCCAGTCCAACATGCTCTCAAGAAGCGCTTGTGAGAGTCCGTTTGTTAACAGGATCTGCTCCGTGCTCGACACGGTCTATTTCAGCAGCAAGCTGATGACAGCGGACACAGGATATGTCGTTAAGGAGTATGAGGAGACGAAGATCAAGGATTCGGACGTTGTCTGGATCGATCAAACCAACGTCGAGCCTTCCCTATCGTATCCGGTCGGTTACTTTCAGATCGCGAACCGTGACGAACTTGCGATGATGCAGCAGGATCTGGAGGCATTTCCACTCGATCCGCTTTCACCGATTACACCTCCGCCTCCGCCGATTATCCCGCCGTCGCGGACGAACAACGATCCGATAATGAAGCCGAGGCCTCTCCCTAAGACCAACGGGAGCCTTGTCGACGGCGATTTTGATGATTCGGACAACGACGAAAAGAAACCGGGTGGAGAAGAGGTTGCCGACAACGGAAAGCCGGACGACGATCCGGAATCCACACCGGGAGTCAATGACAGAGAGGTGAAGCCGCTGCCGGCAACCGCTCCCGAGATCGAGATTAACAAGCAGCCGCTTTACGATTTTGTCGATGGAGTGGTTGCGAAGGTAAGCGATAAGCGGGTGGACCTTCAAAGGCCGTTCAAAGTGGCTATGGTCGCTCGGATCGATGAGAAGGGAAAGCTGGACGTCGAGAAATCGCGTTGGCTGACAGAAGAGGAAGAGGGCGACCCGGACATGATCCTCGTCGCAAAGGACGCTGTTGAAAAGATAGGTGACAGCGGATGGATGTGGTATTTGACCGAAGCGGGGATCAATGATGTCCGTATTGTCTTCTACCAGGATGAAGATAAACTGGCGGCCGAGGTCGTAGCTCTGATGCCGAACGAGGCTCGGGCCAAGAGCCTCTCAAGCCAGTTCTCAACCTGGTTGTCCACTGCACTGTTCGCGCATAACAACAACATCAAGAAGCTTGAGGACGACGTTATCACTCTTATGCGTGCCGCAAGCTTTGAAACAGAGAAGAACAGGCTGAAGATAAAGTTCAACCTGGAGAAAGAAGTCGCGCACCCGATCATCAATACACGGCTGCGTGAGTACCAGGCTGAAAAGGAAAGGAAACGGCTGGAGGGCGAGAAACCTGGACAGCCCAACGGCAGTATTGAAAAGTCGAACGCCGGTAACCGGGCAGAAAGATAGACCCGGACGAAACGGCAAGGAGCTTCAGGCCGGTGCATCCCTCAGGATCGCCGGCCTTTGGAGATTCAGGCGGGCTGATTGCTCTCTTAAAGCCGACGGCTGGCCTGTTGTAGAATAAAAACGGTTCTTAGATGAAGACGCGCAGCCAAAACCCGATCTATATCGCCACTACGATATCCGTCTATCTCGGACTCGTGCTGGTCGGTGCGTCTCCCTTGGTAATTGCCGATTCACGAATAGGCGGCGAGACCCAGTCCAGAATCTTTGAGTTTGCGTCCAAGACGGGTAGCGTGCTTTCAAAGCTCAAGCTCCGAAAGCAGAAGGACAGCGACAAGTTCCAGGTCCACGCGATCTCTGGTTATCCCGCGGTCGAAAAGATCGCACCCGGGTTCTACGGCTCGTCGGATCTCACGGTCCCGGCCGCACCGGAATTCCACTTTTCAAACGAACAGATCTTCACCACATCTATCCTTCCGCGAGCCTCAATATAATGGCCTGTTCGCAGAGTCAGGGGCGATCGTTCGCCGCCACTTCTGCGAGATCCGCGCAAGTCAAGAATTCCGTGCTCTAATGAGCAGCGGAGCCCCTTTCATAAAGGCAGGCGGTATTCAACCGGTTGCCGGCTGATGACCGCAGCGGCGGTCTAAGAAGAGGATTTATGGCTGTTAACAGTTTTGCAGACAAGATCGTTAAGAAGATCTTTGGTACGGAGACGGACCAGTACCTGAAGGCAATCAAGCCGAGGGTCGAATACATCAATTCGCTCGAGCCCGAGATACAAAAGCTCTCGGACGACGAGCTAAAGGCTCAAACCGAAAAATTCAAGAAGTTCGTCGCAGACGCCGTCGAGGGCATTGAGGACAAGGACGAGCGACGGGATGCTGAGCAGGCTGCACTTGACGAGATCCTGCCTGAAGCCTTTGCGACAGTACGAGAGGCGTCGATACGTGTCACGGGAATGCGGCATTTCGATGTTCAGTTGATCGGCGGCATGGTCCTTCACGAAGGCAAGATCGCCGAGATGCGAACCGGTGAGGGTAAGACCCTCGTCTCGACTCTGCCCGCGTACCTGAACGGACTTACCGGACGCGGCGTCCACATCGTCACCGTCAATGACTATCTTGCCCGCCGCGATGCGGAATGGATGGGCAAGATCCACAGTTTTCTCGGACTTACCGTCGGCTGTATCCAGAACGATATGGACGACGTTGCGAGGAAGGACGCGTACGGCTGCGACATCACCTACGGAACCAACAACGAGTTCGGCTTCGATTATCTTCGCGACAATATGAAGTTCGATGTCGATTCGCTCGTACAGCGCGATCATTGTTACGCGATCATCGACGAGGTCGACTCGATCCTGATCGACGAGGCGCGGACTCCGTTGATCATCTCGGGAGCTTCCGACGAGGCGACCGACAAATATTACGTCGCGAACGAGGTCATTCCGAAGCTTGAGAAAGGCGAGAAGGATGAGGTCACGAAGGTCACGACCGGCGATTATTTGGTCGATGAAAAGAACCATTCGGCGGTGTACACCGATCAGGGCGTTGCAAGATGCGAGCGGATCCTAAAGGTCGAGAACCTGTACGATCCCTTGAACATGGAGCTTCTTCACTGCCTCGAGCAGGCGTTGAAGGCCCACACACTCTACAAGCGCGATCACCATTACGTCGTCCAGGAAGGCGAGGTGATCATAGTTGACGACTTCACAGGCCGCCTGATGCAGGGACGCCGTTGGTCCGACGGTCTTCACCAGGCAGTTGAGGCGAAAGAAGGCGTCACGATCGAGCGCGAAAACCAGACGCTCGCCACGATCACTCTTCAGAATTACTTCCGGATGTACGAGAAGTTGTCCGGTATGACCGGAACGGCTGAAACGGAGGCGGAAGAGTTCCAGACCACCTATGGCCTGAGCGTCATCGTCATTCCGACCAACCGGCCTATGGTCCGCAAGGATCATCCGGATGTGATCTACAGGACGCTTCCCGAAAAGTGGACTGCTGTGGTTGACGAGATAAAACGCGCCCACGAAAGCGGCCAGCCCGTCCTGGTCGGAACGGTTTCGGTCGAGAATTCGGAATTGATCGCCGATCGGCTCTCAAAAGCGGGAGTTCCGCACAATGTTCTGAACGCGAAATACCACGCGCGAGAGGCAGAGATCGTCGCTCAGGCGGGCCGAAAGGGTGCGGTTACGATCGCGACCAATATGGCCGGCCGCGGAACGGACATCGTTCTGGGAGGTAACCCTGAGGAACTCGCGAATGAATATCTGAAACGCCAGGAGATCAATCCTGACGACGCGACCGAGGAGCAGTACAATGCCGAGCTCGCGAAGGCGAAACGAGTCGTTGAGGCTGAACAGAAAGAAGTTCTGGAAGCCGGCGGACTTTATATCCTTGCGACCGAGCGCCACGAATCGCGAAGGATAGACAATCAGCTTCGCGGACGTTCTGGACGTCAGGGCGATCCGGGCAAATCAAGGTTCTTCCTCTCGCTTGAGGACGACCTGATGCGGATCTTCGCGGGCGACAAGGTTCGCTCGATGATGAGCTGGCTCGGAATGGAAGAAGGGGTCGCGATCGAATCGAAGACCGTTTCGAAGCAGATCGAACGAGCCCAGAAAGCGGTCGAGGCGCGTAACTTTGAGACCCGTAAGCACGTCCTTAAGTACGACGACGTGATGAACAAGCAGCGCGAAACCATCTATGGTCTAAGGCGCCAGCTGATGTTCGAGCCGGAGCACAAAGAGTATTTGCTGGGCGAGAACGGGGTCGCGTGGGATCTGCTTTCGGATCTGACGGGGTACTTCCTGAACGTCGAGGTCGCTCCCGATAACTGGGACATCGATACCTACGCAGCCGAGATCGAGAACATCTACGCGATCGATCCGGCAGCCGACGCGGGAGTCGATTTCTCAACGATGAATCCAGATGAGATACAGGCCTCCATCTGGGAAAAGGCGAGCAAACTTTACGGAGAGAAAGAGAAACAGGCCGGCGAGGAATCACTGAGGGCCTACGAGCGTTACATAATGCTCAACATCATCGACTCGCAGTGGAAGGATCACCTTCTTTCGATCGACCATCTGAAGCAGGGTATCGGGCTCGTTGGATACGGCCAGAAAGACCCGCTTGTCGAATACAAGAAGCAAAGTTTCGAGATGTTCCAGGACATGCTCGACAGGATCGACACCAATACGGTCCGCTCACTGTTCAATCTCGAGATCGTTCAGCGAGACGAACAGGAGGAGATGGAGAGGCTTGAGCGCCTTGAACGCCAGAGGGCTAAGCGCCAGGCGGCGGGAATGGCGTTTACCGGCGCGTACGAGGGTGTCCAGGCCGCAGGAGATGAGGCATTGAAGAACACGCCTTTTGTTCGCGAGACTCCGAAAGTTGGCCCGAACGATCCGTGTCACTGCGGTTCAGGCAAAAAGTTCAAGAAGTGTCACGGCGCTTTTTGATTAGTTAAATAAGTAAAAGGTAAAAAAGGCGGCGCGAATTTGGCGCCGCCTTTTTTTATGTGTACCCGTACCTCTTTAGTCAGGATTCCTTGCCCATCCGGACGAGCCCCTGTTGTACGTTGAGGGGTACCGCCGGCTCCAGGTTACTGTGCCGCTTGGTCCGTACGATAGGACGAGACCTTCGTAGGTGTCCAGACAGCCGTAAGGTAGTGTCCTGTTCACGCCTATGACCTGAAGTTCAGTTCCCGCAACAACGTAACAGTTTGCCGCTCTCGCGATCTCGGAACAGAACATGTTGCCATCTCCGCTTGCAGGTCCGGGATTTCCGCCGGTGCCCGGCGTAATATATCCGACCTGACAAGCCGAGAACCAGATCTTGTCAACGAGTCCGCTCAGCGCTGAGAAAAGTCCAGTGTCGGACCGTCGAATTCCTTCTCCGCATTGCAGATATGCAGGCGCTCCGTGGCAACGGAAAACGAGGTTTTTGAGCTTGCCTCCCGGAGCGCCGCGTGCGACCTCCGCTATCCAACCGAGCATATGCTCTACCGTCTCGGTCGTCGTTACGTTCCAGGTATTCCACATTTGGACCCTGTTCGTGCTTCGTGAGTCGTTGAGTCCCATGTGCGGGCCTTCAAGAGTAATCATTTCATTCTCCTTACTGTTCTAATCACCTCATTCGAAAAAGGCGTGATAGCTTCTCTAGCTGAATCCTTCTGAAGGCACGCGGATCAGTGTCGATTTGTCACCCGGTGAACTCTGAAGGATCTATGAGTGCGACAGTACAATTGCCGGTGAGACGCGGACGGATCCCTGTCTTTGCGCAGTTTGAGAACCACTCTCTATGTGCGGCGTGACCGAAGGAGAACCCCACCGATCTGTCTGCGGAACACTACGATTACGGATCAGAATGACTCCGTTTCAGATCAGCCGCCCCACGGTCACTTCCTGCGAAGCCATCGATCGATGACCTTATTCGCAAAGCGATAGTGGCTGGCGGTATTAGGGCCCAAATATGTGGTGAGGGGATACTTCCGCGTCCATTCGAAATGACCGGGTTCCAGAAGTTGAGCCGGTGTAAGCTTCTCAACAAGAGCAAGAATCTCCGTATGACCGGAATCGAGTTCCTCAACAACGGCTTCCCTGGACTTTGACGCGTGTTTTCTCTGGATGGCTCTGTTCAGGCGTGGAGTCTCGTTCCATTTGTATCCGGCAGCGGGCATTTCAGGTGTTCTTCCTTCACTCCCATCGCGGTGCCAGGTGAGAAACATATGCTGCCATTCAGCAAGATGGGCAACAAGGTCCTTCAAGGTCCAGTCGTCGCCCCACAATCCGGCTTCTTCCCACTTCTCCGAATCGATCTCGTGGAGTCGGTTACATAGCGATTCATATTCTCTGACAACGTCATTCAGGAACGATGCTTTTGATTCGTACCTCATCGAATTTCACGAATACCAGAGCTGTGGACGAACTGCCCTCTTCACGAGACAGAAAGCCGAAACCGCGTCGACCTGCGTGATGGATCCTTCTTGGTTCCCGTCTGAGGGAGACTATATCTTTTTTGCCCGATCGCCCTTTCGGATCGTTCCGGGCTTGACTACCTTCGCGTTTACGCCACGAAGATGGAGCCGCTTTCCTTCTTTCGAATTGACGAACTTCACCGCTTCGATACCGAAACGGTCGGCGAACTTCCGGCAGCCGTTATGCGGAATCTCAGTGATCTCGACCACTGCTTCGCCGATCGAAAGCCGTGATCCGATCGGCAGATTCTCGTCGCTCAGATCCAGGTCTACATATAGCTGGTCACCGGCCAGTTTCCAGCGATCCCGTTCGACCGCTATCAGGTCGATCGCCCGCGAGTTCATAATGTTCAGCTGCATATCGGGATGCCCGAATCCGTCATTCGTACGCGAACTGCCGCGCGTTTTCCAATTGTCGCCGACCAGTCCGAGTTCAAGGCTCAACTCGCCTTCCGTGATCTCCTCTCTCTCGTCGACCTCCGGCCGGCGCACGATCATCTCAAGCTCTCCGCCGTCCTTTGCGGACCCACGAATCAGGTCGAGCCCGGCTTCAAGTTCTTCAGGCGATAAATGCTTTGCCATCTTCATTCCTTCCTCTTTACCTTGATCAAAGGCGAGGGACTGTCCTCGCTTGTCAACAGTAGCGCTTTACCGTCAAGCGAATAAGCGATTGCTTCACCTTGTTCCCGCGGTCCGGTATCGATAACCGACGGCGAACTCTTGAACGCATCGTGCAGCGCCCTGCCGTCCACTGGAACGATATACTCGAATGCGTTTATGTAGTCGCAGAGAGCAATCCTTCGTCCGTCCGGCGAGATCTCGCCTCCTGTGATAAACCCGCCGAGGATAGCAGGCACCCTCACGTCGCCGACTTTGTCTGCGACAAGAGCCCGTCTCGCACCGGATTCTTGTCCCCAGTGTTCTCCCTGCAGCAGATAGACTTCCGCCGAATCGCCTCTCTTCTTCGTCACAACGTAAATATCCCTTGTTTCGGGATGAACGAGCAGAGTCTCCGCATTCCTGCTGCCTCCCGAGTACCTGAATCGGATCTCTCGAGCCTCCGCAGTGAGTTCGGCGTCCTTCTTTCGGTTAACGGTTCCGGAGTCACCGACGATAGGTTCCTCGACGCGGTACACCTTGACGTGACCGTGCTTCTCGCCGTTGTCGCCGATATCCCCTATATACAAGAAACATCTACCGCCCTCTTTCGTAGACGCGATGTCTTCCCAATCCCGGTCATTTGCGCCTTTGACCTTCCAGATACCCAGCAAGCCACCCTTCAGGTCAACTGCGTAAATGTAGGGTCCACCGCCTGAATCGTTGTGGGTCCAGAGAACTCCTTCACGACATTTCGAAGCGGTAAGCCCGCTGCTTTCGTTGATCAGCGTCGAATCTATACGGGCTATCACCTGCGGCGCTTCGAAGTCGTCGGAGAGGCGCACACCGCCGGGTACAACTCCTCCGCCGGCACCTGAACAGGCGCTGATCACCAAAGCCAAAAGCGAGGCGGCGATGACAACGAAAGGGAATTTAGATATAGTTCTCATCGTTAATCTTCAAGGTTCCGTCGAGCACGTTTCCTTACTGTAAAGGTTGGAAAAGCCTTACTCAACTAATCCTAAAAGGTATCCCGAATGATTCCTTCTGTCGTTGTCGGAACAGAGTGGCTTGTAGAAGCAAGAGGCTGCGATAGCGGTCGTTTGCGCGATGTAGAAACGCTCAGGTCGCTGTTCGGGAAGCTGATGGATGAACTCGGTTTAAAACCTGTCGAAAAACCGATCTGGCATAAGTTTCCGGGAGAAGGAGGCGTCACTGGTCTTGTCGCGCTGACCGAGTCCCACCTTGCCTGCCACACGTATCCCGAACACGCGACCGCGACCTTCAATCTTTATTGCTGCCGGACACGACCCGACTGGGATTGGGAGTCGAATCTCAAAGAGGCGATTGACGCGACCGAAGTATCGGTGACCCGCATCGAGCGGGGCGCAAGTGAACAAGCAGAATCGGCGGGAGGTCGGGCGTGAGCTTTCTAAAAACAAACTGCCCATCCTGCGCCGGACCGATCGAATTCAGATCGGGCTCATCGGTGGTGGTGATCTGCCCGTTCTGCAAGTCAGCAGTAGCAAGGACCGATAAAGACGTCGAGGACCTCGGGAAGATCGCGGATGTGATGCAGTCACAGTCGCCGCTCAAGATGGGCCTGAGTGGGGAATGGAACGGACATCGGTTCGAGTTGACCGGCCGAGCGCAGATCAGCCATTCGATGGGCGGCTTCTGGGACGAATGGTATGCGACATTTTCGAACGGCTGGGTCGCCTGGCTCGCGGAAGCGCAGGGCAAGTTCTATCTGACCTTCTATAAACCTCTGCCGGAAGGCGTTTCGCTACCGGATTTTGAACAGATCGCTCCCGGGCAGCCGCTTTCAGGTATCGGAGTAGACGAACGTCTCGTTGTTGCAGAGAAAGGGACGGCGAGCTATGTAGCGGCAGAAGGCGAGATCCCGTACAAGCTTGTGCCTGGCGAGAAGTCAAACTATGCAGACCTGAGCGGCAAAGACGGGGTATTTGCGACGATAGATTACAGTTCCTCGCCTCCTCTATTGTTCTACGGCAAAGAGGTCTCGCTTAAGGACATAGGATTCGCTGACAAACGTTCGGCCGAACGCGAGGCCCGTGAGGTATCTGCCGAGGGAATGAGCTGCCCGAACTGCGGCGGAGCACTCGAACTCAAGGCGCCCGACAAGACCGAACGCGTGACCTGTCCCTTCTGCAGTTCGCTTCTGGACGTAAATCAGGGAAATCTGCGATTCCTGGAGGCTCTCAAGAAGAAACAGCCTCCCCTTAAATTTGTACTCGACATCGGTGCCAAGGGATCTTTCAAGAAGTTCTACGACGGCGCGGAGTTTGAGGTCATCGGCGCGATGTGCCGAAGTGTCAAGATCGAAGGCCAGCGATATTACTGGAACGAATACCTTCTTTATAACCCGAAGATCGGTTTCCGTTGGCTCGTTCATTCCGACAACCACTGGAACTTTGCTGAACCCGTCAATGTGGCGGACGTTGAGGTCGCAAGTTCATTTACCGGTTCTCGTCCGTCGGTCAAGTTCAACGGTCACAGTTTCAGGATATTCCAGGATACGCCGGCGACGGTAGAGTTCGTAAAGGGTGAATTCTATTGGGCAGTTGAAGTCGGCGAAAGGGTCAAGGCCGCGGACTTCATTTCGCCGCCCTACATGCTCTCGCAGGAGCAGACGAAGAACGAGGTTAACTGGACACTTGGAACCTACATCACGCCGAAGGAAGTTGAGAAAGCGCTGGGTGTTTCGAAGCTCGGTCGTCCCTGGAGCGTAGGACCGAACCAGCCATTCAGAGGCAACAGCCTTATCAAATACGGATTTCTCTTGCTGGCGATACTCGTCGTGATCGGCATTTTCATGATCCCGATCACGGGAATGGGATCGACCGTTCTTAATCAGGAATTCGTGCTGAAGCCCCTTCCAAGGGCTAATGCAGGGCAGGTGGTGATGAGCCAGCCTTTCGAACTTGAAGCCAACAAGAACGTACGGGTGACCGCTTCTGCCCCCGTCAGTAATTCATGGGCGGAGCTCAATGTCGACCTGATCGCCAGGAAAGAAGGAAAGACCGACGAAGTGGAAGCGCTCCTTATCCCTATCGAATACTACTTCGGAGTTTCCGGCGGCGAGTCCTGGTCGGAGGGCGGGAAGACGAGCGATGCGACCATTTCGTCGGTCCCGGGCGGACAATACGAGATGAGGATCGAGGGGTCGTGGAAGGACTGGCAGCGTCCGATGCCTGTACGTGTAAAAGTAGAACAGAACGTTACCCGGGGAGTTAACTTTTGGGTCGCGTTTGTCGTGCTCGCGCTGGTCCCGATCTGGACCTTGGTTAGAAAGCTGTCGTTCGAAGGCAAACGCTGGAGCGAGAGCATGTTCGGGCCGAGCGAATGAGTATGTCGGGTCTGCTGAGTCTATCGGGTCTGTTGAGTCTGTCGGGTCGGTTGAGTCGGTTGAGTTTATTGAGTCTATCGGGTCGGTTGAGTCTATCGGGTCGGTTGAGTCTGTCGGGTCTGTTGAGTCTGTCGGGTCTGTTGAGTCTATCGGGTCTGTTGAGTCTGTCGGGTCTGTTGAGTCTATCGGGTCTGTTGAGTCGGTTGAGTCGGTTGAGTTTATTGAGTCTGTCGGGTCGGTTGAGTCTGTCGGGTCGGTTGAGTCTGTTCAGTCACTAATGCCAAAGAAAGTTGTCGCGACCCGATAGACCCGCAGGACCCGATAGACCCGCAGGACCCGATAGACCCGCAGGACCCGATAGACCCGATAGACTCACTCAACTGAATCGACTGAAAAGTTATGTTTAGAAAACTATATTACGCATTCGCGATCGGCGTGATCCTGTTGTATTCGACGTCCGCCTGGCTCGGTTGGGAATTCTGGAACTCAGGCCGGATGCGTTCATTCCTGGGAGTGCCTTTCATTTATTCCAGTTACCGTGGAGGAAAATAATGTTAAGTGTCTTGCTTAAAGCCGGAGGCCCGGCGATGGTCGTCACATTTGACCAACTTGCGGAAGTGCTTGTTACAACGCTGATATTTGTTGTGATCGGCCTGGTCTTTTTTGCGATCTCGTTCTTCATTCTCGACAAGACGATGCCGTATTCCGTCCATAAAGAGATCGAGGAAGACCAGAACACCGCGCTTGGCCTCATTATCGGTTCGATGATGCTTGGCATCGCTATCATCATCGCGGCTGCGATCCACGGCTGATCTATTTTTGACGATGGACCGGGCACGGGCGGGGTTTTACCGCCGTCCCGTGCCCGTCCTGCATTTGCGTCCGAGTGATGAACCGCAGTGTACCCCTTCTGTTCCTCAATGTGTTTGTCATTGCCACCTGCGGGCTCATTTACGAGCTGCTGGCCGGCACGCTGGCAAGCTACGTCCTTGGCGATTCCGTAACACAGTTCTCCATTATCATCGGCCTGTACCTTTTTGCGATGGGTGTGGGCTCGTGGCTTTCCCGGTTCATCGAATCCCATCTCGCCGAGCGGTTCATTGACATCGAACTTGCCGTAGCCATCCTCGGAGGGTTTTCGGCCCCACTGCTCTTCTTCGCATTCGCAAACGTTTCATACTTCAGCGTGATCCTTTACGGAGTCGTCTTTGGCATCGGAACCCTTGTCGGCCTCGAGATCCCTCTACTGATGCGTATCCTGAAGGACGAGCTTGATTTCAAGGAGCTCGTTGCCCGCGTACTAGCGCTCGATTACGTAGGCGCTCTCGTCGCTTCGATACTCTTCCCGATCTTCTTTGTCCCGACTCTTGGCCTTGTCCGGACCTCCCTCGTTTTCGGCATTCTGAACGCGATCGTAGGGTTGTGGGGGACGTGGTTGCTGGTGCCTTTGATCAAACCCGGCAGGCTACTGTTTCTCAGGATCAAAGCCGCTATCGTGATCACTTTGCTCGTGATCGGTGCGATCAAGGCAGATTCGCTGACGGTCCTCGCCGAGGAATCGCTCTTTCAGGAAACTATCATCCACGCCCAGAGCTCGCAGTATCAGAGAATAATCGTGACACGAGGCCGCACCGGATTCTCACTGTTCCTGAACGGCAATCTTCAGTTCAACTCGTTTGACGAATACAGGTATCACGAGGCGCTCGTGCACCCCGCGATGATCGCCTTCGAAGGCGACCCCAAGCGGGTGCTGGTACTGGGCGGCGGAGACGGACTGGCGGTTCGCGAAGTCCTGAAGTATCCGACGGTTGAACACGTTACGCTGGTCGATCTCGACCCGGCCATCACCGACCTAGCCAAGGACCTTCCGGTACTTGCAGAACTGAACAAAAATGCATTGACCGACAAAAGGGTCGAGGTGATCAACTCGGATGCGTATGTCTGGCTCGACCGCGCAGAGTCCGCCGATTTTGACGTCGCGATCCTCGACTTTCCAGATCCGAACAACTTCGCGCTCGGAAAGCTCTACAGCACGCGGTTCTACAAACTGCTTCAGGCGAAACTTCGGCCCGATTCGACGGTCGCGATCCAGAGCACTTCGCCGCTATACGCAAGAAATTCATATTGGTGCATCGTTACGACGATCGAGGCTTCGGGTTTCGGTGTCAGGCCATACCAGACCACGGTCCCCTCATTTGGCATCTGGGGATACGTTCTGGCGAAGAACGGCGGAGTCGAGATCCCGGACTCCATTCCCGAGAATGTCCCGCTTGCGTTCCTCGATGATGAATCGATGAAAGGGATGTTCGAGTTCCCGGTCGATACATCCCGGCCGGACATCGAGATCGAAATAAACAGGCTCGATAACCAGGCATTGGTCAGGTACTACGAAGCCGAATGGCGCCGCTTTGAATGAAGAAGAAGTGTTAACAGGGATAAAGGGGATAAAAGGGATAACTGCTTTGTATGATGTCGCAGACTTTCTGTCCGCAAGCCCAGTGGAAGATGGAGGGCGGTGCGGACTTTCTTTAGGCCAAAGAGAGAAAAGGAATTGTATGCATTGGAAAACGAACAACTCTCGGCGACTATTCTTCAGGCGGCTTTTGAAGTAAGCAACGAACTCGGAGCGGGTTTTGTTGAATCCGTTTATCAAAAATCACTTCTGATTGCATTGATGAATAAAGGATTGGAAGCAAAGGCTGAAGTAGCAATCGATGTAGAATTCAGAGGCGAAAACGTTGGCCGTTTTTACGCCGACATTCTCGTTGAAGACAAGATTATCCTCGAACTGAAAGCTGTAGATAGTTTTGTAAAACAACACTTCGCGCAGATACTCAATTACCTTAAAGCGACCGACCTTCCTACAGGTCTGATTCTCAATTTTGGGAAACCTCGACTCGAGTATCGAAGATTCGATAATCGGTTCTGCAGTACTGCGGTTTTGAATCCGCGCTCCGAAGTTTGACTCTTTGATCAATCTTGGACACAGGCGGAATTCAGGCATTTGATGAAAGGGTCTAACCATCCCTTTCATCCCCTTTATCCCTGTTAAATCTTCTCTTTTGATGCTGACAAGGAGGGACATACTAAAAGCATTTGTCGGGCTGCCGTTGGCTGCTTTGGCCTGCAGGGGCCCGGCGCGAACAGACAGCATCGATGGGGAGATCGTTGGCGCGTCCAATGAGATCGGCCATATCCTGCGCGACCGGCGGAAGTTCGAAATACCCTCAAAAAGTTGGAAGGAAGTCGATACGGTAATTGTCGGAGGCGGAATATCCGGACTCTCGGCCGCTTGGAAGCTGAAGAAAGAAGGTTTTGAGGACTTCCTGGTGCTAGAGCTGGAAGAACGGGCCGGAGGAACCTCGGCTTCCGGAAAGTCGGATCTGGTCAGCTATCCGTGGGGTGCGCACTACCTGCCGGTCCCGTTCGCAGAAAACGAAGAACTCGTGGGTCTTCTCGACGAGATGAAGCTTGTCGAATCAAGAGACGAAAGTGGCGGGCCTGTGGTTTACGAGCAGTTTCTGACGCGCGATCCCGAAGAACGGATCTATCACAAAGGCCGCTGGTACGAAGGGCTTTATCTTTACGCCGGAGCTACGGACGAGGACCTTCGGCAGTACGAAGCGTTTTACAATGAGGTCGACAGGTGGATCGCCTGGAAGGACGCAGAAGGGAAACGTGCTTTCGCTGTCCCGGTCGCGAACTGCTCGACCGATCCGGAAGTCACTTCGCTAGACAAGATCTCATTCGGCGAATGGCTTCAGCGTCAAGGTTTCACTTCGGAACGTTTGATCTGGTATTGCGACTATGCCTGCCGGGACGACTACGGGCTTCGTATCGAACAGACCTCGGCCTGGGCAGGACTTTTCTATTTTTGCTCACGTGTTCCGACGGCCGGCGAGGAGTCGCAGTCGTTCATTACCTTCCCTGAGGGAAACGGACGATTCGTCGATCACTTTGCAAAAGAGCTCGGAGGAAACCTGCAAGGCTCTTCGCTTGTCGCGGAAATAATACCGGGCGAGAGCGGGGTCGACGTCGTCTATCTCGACACGAGGACAATGGCTCCGCGCGGCGTGAGGGCAAAGAAGGTGATCTTCTCTGCGCCTTTGATGACCGCCGATTACCTGATCCGTGGCTTCACCGAATCCCCTTCTTTCGATCCGAAAGAGTTTCGTCACAATGCCTGGTTTGTCGCGAACCTGTTCCTGAATGAACGGCCAAAAAACCGGTTTCCGAGAGACTTCCCGCTTTCGTGGGACAACGTTATCTATGAAAGCAATTCGCTTGGCTACGTTACCGCTACTCATCAGCAGGGAATCGACTACGGTCCGACAGTCCTGACCTATTACCACCCGATGGCCGAAGAAGACACACTGACGGGGATGCGGAAGCTGCTCTCGCTTGGCTGGGAGGAACTCGCGGACATATGCCTGACGGATCTGGAGCGCGCACACGATAACATAAGGACCGCCACGACGCGGATAGATATCATGCGTTGGGGCCACGCGATGATCTCCCCTCGGACCGGTTTTGTATGGGGCGGCGAACGTCAGAAGGCACTTGAGCCGTTCAGAAATATACATTTCGCTCATTCGGACCTGAGCGGGATCGCGATCTTCGAAGAGGCTTTCTATCACGGTCTCCGCGCCGCTGAGGAAGTTATTGAACAGGGATGAAGGGGATGAAAGGGATGGAGAATAGAGAATGGATGGTTGAGAATTGAGAATGAAGAATTGGAAATTGTGGCTTCTGGATCAGATCTTCGACCGAATGTCGGTTCTGAGTTTGCCGCTTCTCTCAGGATTCATCTACGCTTGATTCCGAATTATCAATTAATCATTCTCTACCGGCCTTCGCTCTCCCGTTTGCGCTCTTGCAGGATCAAGATCCATGATCAAACTCAAGGCAAGAAATCTACATTGGTTGGAACAATGTCCCGAGTTCGACACCTGTGTTCACGGTTCGGTCTATCTGGAGATCGACGGTCATGTGATTTCCGATGGTGAGGAAGATGACTGGACCGTAAGCGGGAGCGCCTTGTTGTTTTTAAGATCGATTGACCAGGGCCATAAGCCGTCCGAACAAGGACCTCAGCTAATTCCTCATTGTGCAATGCCTTCTTTCGTCGACAATGGCGAGATGCTTTGGTTTGGTTGCGGCGTCGGTATCGACTGGCAAATAGATATTAAGGATGATCGTGCGGTTCATAGCTTCGAAGATGGTTCTATTCTCGAAACCAACATCTCAGAGTGGCGAGAGACGGTAGTCAGGTTTGCGAATCAGATTCTGGAGTTCATCGAGTCTGAGCCTGAGCGTCAATTCGTTGAGTCAGCTGCAGAGGACGACAAACCGGCTTTTGAAGTCTATTGCACAGAACTCAGATCGCTGATCAATAAGCACGAGCCATCCCTTTCATCCCCTTCATCCCTGTAAAACCCAACGATGGATGCGACCGTTCAAAAATCCCCCTGGCTGTTCTCTCGCTCGATAGACATCTCCGTCTTTCTAGGCAGCGCGGTGGTGTCGCTTGCCCTGCTCGCGATCGGCTGGCAGATGGGGATCCTTGACGGGGACACTCCCGATTGGACATGGATCTCGGCGATCCTGCTCATCGACGTCGCGCACGTATGGTCTACCTCGTTCCGCGTCTATTTCGATACCGAAGAGTTCAAACGCCGGATCTGGCTCTACACCTTTGTGCCGGTTGTCGGCTATCTCGTCGGGGTAGCCTTGTACTCGGAGGGCGAGATGGTCTTCTGGCGGGTCCTTGCTTACATAGCAGTCTTTCATTTCGTTCGGCAGCAGTACGGATGGGTCGCGCTTTATCGAGCAAAAGCGCGAGAAAAGTCGAGCTGGACCTGGTGGATCGACGCGGCGGCAGTGTATCTGGCGACCGTCTATCCGCTGGCGTTCTGGATGACCAGCGGAGACCGAGAATTCGCCTGGTTCGTTCAAAACGACTTCTTCTCGCTCCCTGCTTTCGTCGAAACGGTCTTGTTCCCACTTTGGATATTGGCTCTTTCCGCCTATGCGGTGAAAGCAATCTACGAATACTTTTCCCTGGGAAAACTAAATCCTGGAAAGGACATCGTCATCGCAACAACCGCAGTATGCTGGTATGTGGGAATAGTCGCATTGAACTCAGACTACGCTTTCACCGTCACGAACGTTATCATCCACGGGGTCCCGTATTTCGCGCTGATCTGGTTCTACGCCCGCGCCCGCCGCACGACGTCCACTCCCTTTTACAAGGCGCTAACCGGAAATTGGCTTGTCTTTCTGGCAACACTCTGGCTGCTCGCCTATGTCGAAGAGTTGTTCTGGCACCGCGGTGTCTGGCATGAAAGGAACTGGATGTTCGGATCAAACTGGGAGACAGGAACGCTTAAGACCTATTTGGTTCCACTGCTCGCAATTCCTCAGATCACCCATTACGTGCTCGACGGGTTTATCTGGAAGAGAAAGAACAATCCGGACATCGGTCTGCTAGAATGAACGTCCTGTGAAGAAGTTCATCATCAAGACATCCTTCCCGCTAGCGGCTTTGCTCGTATCCATCTTTTTGGCTGGTGCCTGCGACTTCGGATCAGGCCGCTCCAGGAGCGGGCAAGAGCTGGGTCCCGACGAAGACAGGCGTGAAGCGGCTCAGCTGATCGAAGACGCGAACCACAACATCACAAGCATCAAGACGCTGTACCGGGACAATGAGGACAAGATAACAGAGCTGAAGGCGGCTCTGGACAAGAAGGATGTCAAACGGGTGAAAGAGCTTTCAGAAGATCTTCGGCTTGTGCTGATAGATGGCTATCATTTCGCGGACAGCGTGAAATCGAAGATCGACGATGCCCTGAAGCTAAATATCAATCCTACCTGGAAACAGTACCTGAGGCTCAAAAGAGAAAGCATCCAGCTTCAGATCGATGCTTTCGATTACAGGGAGAAAACGGCGGAGCTGTTCCGCGACAAGCTCGGATCGGAAGATCCCGCAATGCTCAAACTTGCTGCCGAAACTTTCAAGAAAAACGAGGACGAGTTCAACAAGAACATGGCCGAAGCCGAGAGGATCAGCAAGGAAGCCGACGAATTGAGACGAACTACTCTGAATTAGGGAGATCAGTTACCAACCGTTGAAACGGGGGGATGAAATTGAGCTTCCAGGATTCCTTGCCGGCTTTAGCCGGCATTTCCTTGGGGGCTGAAGCCCCGTTGGAACGGCGGTTCGTTTTTGCACTCCGCAACGCAAAGCGCTGCTCTAAACTTTTGCGATTGAATAGTTTAGAGCAGCACTTAGCAAGCCGTTTTCGTTGTGAATTGAGAAAAGCCTACTCGACCACTCTTCCTCTCGGCGCGATCCTTACCGAAGGAGTTGCAGGCGACACCCTGATGTTTGTCTTGGGCGTGAGCCTTTTCAGCGGTTCAAGGAGTTCCTTGTTGAAATACATGTCGCTGCCCTCCCTCTTTTCGGGAGTGACAGTGAACGTTCTTCGACTTCTGTCGCGAATTACCGTGACCGTGACGTCGCCTTCCTTTTCAGAGTTGAGTGCTTTTACAAGATCGTTCATTCTGCCGATCTCGCTGCCGTCTACATCAACGATCACATCTCCGGCCTGAATTCCGGCTTTTGCGGCGGGGGAATCGTCTTCGACGCTTGTGACCAGAAGCCCCTTGCCTTCTTCAACGCCAAAATAATCGCCGAGCTGTTTTGAAAGCGAGTTAACGCTTACGCCGATAGTTCTGCGATTGCCGAACGCCCAGACAAAGTTCTCACCAAGCCCTGTAGGCGGAGCGATCTGGATGTTGGGCATCGGGAACGGAATCGCTTTCGGCGGCTCTGGTGCATCCGGAGCGCCCGGAGCAGCCGGTGGTCTCGGTGCCGGAAAAACGAACGTGCCGTTCGAGAACCCGGGAAAGTCGCGTTTGCCGACGGTTACTGCGAGACGCAGCTCGCCACCATCTCTCACAACGGTCATATCGACTGTGTGGTCCGGCGCAACCTCGGAGATCAGCCTGGTAAGCTTTTTGGTGCTGGTTACGGTTTGACCATCGAACCTCACGATGACGTCGCCTTCCCTGAGACCGGCTTTTGCAGCGGGAGAATCGTCTACGACCCTCGAAACGTGAACTCCCCTGACCTCAGTAAGCCCGAGTTCAGAGTAATTTTTGCTGGTCACATCGCGGATCTCGATGCCTAGGTAGCTGCCTCCGCCAAATGCCATGCTGAAGACGCGACCGAGCGCCTTTTCCTCGTCTGGCTCAGGCGCAGTGTCCTGGGCGAGAGATATCGCGGTAAGAAGCGTTGAAAGCAAGATGACTACGGATACTTTGCGCAACATAGTACCTCCTGGATTATGTCTTGAATTTAGGAATGAAGCCCCCCGTAAAATAGAAAACCCCACGGGTGTGGCTTATGTGACAAAGTACTTATGGTGCGCGACCCGGAAATAAGGGTTGCTCAGGGGGATGGCTGAGTTTGGAGAGTTTGCTGAGTCTAATGAGTTCGCGGAGTTTTGCGAGTTGACTGAGTTTAGAGAGATTTTTCGGACTTTGAACTTTACCGTCGATCGCGTTCCGAGTTTGATGGAGCGGGTCTGCCCCACCCATCAATGGGTGGGCTAAACAATCACTTCCAGCTAAGCGATCGCTTCCAGCTTTTCAATTTCTGCTGACACTCCAAACTCAACCAACTCGGGCAACTCACCGAGCTCAGCCAACTTAGGAAACTCGGTCAACCCAGTCAACTCAGTAAACTAACCTAACCATTCCGCAACTTCCTCAACCTCTCCGCCGCCGCTTCAAGCGTCTCGTCTGTTTTGCAGAAGCAAAATCTTACCTGCTGGTCTCCGAGGCCAGGAGTCTTGAAGAATGATGACCCGGGTACGACCGCCACTCCGACCTCGCGTATCAGGTGCATCGTAAAATCGATGTCATTGTCGAATCCGAACCCGCTTATGTCGGTCATCACGTAGTAAGCGCCCTCCGGATAGTCACAGCCGAACCCGGCATCCTGGAGGACCGGAACAATGAAGTCCCTCTTTTTCTGGTAGTCCGCCTGTAGTTCGTCGTAATAGCTTTCGGGCAGGCTCAGTGCATATGCTCCCGCTTTTTGGAGCGGATGAGCAGCGCCGACAGTAAGGAAATCGTGCACCTTTCGGATCGCCCCGGAGATATCCGGCGGAGCGATGCAGTATCCTACCCGCCATCCGGTAACCGAATAGGTCTTTGAAAGAGAATTGACCACGACGGTGCGTTCTCGCATTCCGTCGATCTGTGCCATCGAGATGTGTTCCGGCCTCGGTTTTCGGTCTGCCTCGTCCTTCTGAGTTTCGTCGAACAGGATGTGTTCGTAGATCTCGTCGGTAAAACAGATCACCTCGAACTCTTTGCATAGATCGGCGATGAACTCCATTTCCGATCGCGTAAACACCTTACCCGTCGGGTTGTTCGGATTGCAGATGATGACGGCTTTAGTGTTCGGATTGAACGCAGCCCGCAGTTCGTCCCGGTCGAAGTTCCATTCGTGGTCGGAATACCTCAAAGCCACATGGACAGGCTTGGCGCCCGAAAGGATCGCGTCGGGAGCGTAGTTCTCGTAGAACGGCTCGAACACGACGACCTCGTCGCCTTCGTCAAGGACCGCCATCATTCCCGCGATCATCCCCTCGGTCGATCCGCAAGTGACCGTGATCTCCGTTTCGGGGTCGATGTCGAGGCCGAGGAACCACTTTGTTTTCTCCGTTATCGCGTCGCGGAAATCTTTAGTACCCCAAGTGATCGCGTATTGGTTGAAATCCTCTGCTATCGCCTCCTGTGCTTTCTTTTTGATATCTTCAGGGGCCGCGAAATCGGGAAATCCCTGGGAGAGGTTTACTGCCCCGTGTTTCATCGCCTCGCGGGTCATCTCGCGTATGACCGACTCGGTGAAGCTCGCGGCTCGTTTTGAAATTCTGCTTTTTGAATGCTCTGGGATCGCCATTGCTCTTCTCTTTCAACCTCAGTGATCGTGGCCTTCCGAACCACTTCTCTTCACGTCTTTCTGTATTACCTCACGAACATATGTGACGACCGCTTCAATCTCCGCTTGGCTCAACTTTTCCCCGAAAGAAGGCATCTTGTCACCATCACCCAGCTTTACTTGTCTGACGAAATCCTCTCTGGGGTGGTCAAGTGCGTGGCCCTCGAGAAAAGAAATGCCCTTTTCAGTGCCCCCGCCGCTTTCTCCGTGACATTCAGCGCAATTGCTCTTGAATATCTGAGCCCCCTCGGAATTACCAGTTGGTGCCTTCTTGGAAACAATGATCTTGGTCAGCGTAATCTCCGAACCGTTTTTCTCGAGCTCGAAGTCGACGTTGTCGCCAGCAGATACCCCTTTCAGTACGCTGGGATCAGCAACCCTGAAATCCATCGTCATTGCCGACATAAGTCCTTTGATGTCTCCATGGTCGATCGTTATCTGCTTCCCATTCTCATCGACTGCCTTAACGATACCACTAGCCTGATAGATCTGGGTGCCGTCATCCCGAGTTTCCGGGTCAGGTGTCTCCTGCAGTTTAGGATCGTTCACCTCACCGCATCCGGAGAGGACACCGAAAACTGAAAACAAAACAATCACTGATACTTTAGCAAAGGCCTTCATAATTGTACTCACTTGTCCATCAACGGCTCATTTTTTGAAGCCGTTCGGGTGCCTCCGACGCCAGCTCCAAACTGATCCGATGATGTCTTCTATTTCGGGATTGACAGGTTTCCAACCAAGCACCTCAACTGCCTTTGAAGAATCCGCGACGAGTTCAGAAGGATCGCCGGCCCTACGGCCAGTTTCGATCACGGAGAACTCGCGGCCAGTGACCTGCTTGGCTGCATCGATAACTTCCCTCACCGTGTATCCGTTCCCGTTTCCAAGATTGAAAACCTCCGAGCCACCTCCGGAACGAAGATACTCAAGGGAAAGCAAATGAGCATCGCTGAGGTCCGAAACATGAATGTAGTCCCTAACTGCGGTTCCGTCACGAGTCGGATAATCGGTTCCGTAGATCGAGACCGACTTCCTTTTCCCATCTGCAGCGTCCAGTACGAGCGGGATCAAGTGAGTTTCCGGTTCGTGCTGCTCGCCCAGCTTTTCCGTGGCTCCCGCCGCATTGAAGTACCTCAGCGAAACAGAACGGAGATCGTGCGCGACAGCATACCCTTCCAGCATTTTCTCGACGAAGAGCTTGGTCCAGCCATAAGGGTGTGTTGGATTTTGCGGGTGTGACTCGTCGATCGGGGTGAACTGAGGTTCGCCGTATGTAGCACAGGTGGAGGAAAAGACGAGCTTTCTCACTCTTTTCGCCGTCATAGCCTCGAGCAACGCCGCTGTCTCGACGACGTTGTTCCGATAGTACTTTCCAGGGTGCTCTACAGATTCGCCTACATAGGCATAAGCAGAGAAATGCATTACTGCTTCGATCGAATGTTCTTCCAGGATCCGGGTTACCAGAGACGAGTCGCCGATCGATCCCTCGTACAAGACCGCCCGGTCATCCACCGCGGCGCGATGGCCGTAGACGAGGTTGTCCAACACAACTACCGCTTCGCCAGCCGCACACAGGTCTGCAACCGCGACACTGCCGATATAACCGGCTCCTCCGGTGACAAGAATGGCCATTCCGACTATTGATTTCCGGCGGTGCCGAGCTCGTTGGTGTGGGGGAAAAAGCTTTCTTTCTCTGGTTCTCCAGGCTCTTCGGCGGGACTTGCCAATCCGATGCTTGACTCGGGAAGCTTTTCGCTAATCAGTTCGCGAACCAGATCGGGATTTGACCTGCCAATGGCACCATTGATCTCTGCGATGATCTCTTCAACCTCTTTATCGGTATACGTAGCAAGCCTGCCGATGAAGATCTTTGGGTGTTTGGTCTTCAACAGTTCTTCGCCCGTCAGCTCGAGCTCTTCGAAAAGCTTCTCGCCGTCCCTCTTTCCGGTAAACCTGATGTCGATCTCTTCGTAAGGTTCGAGACCCGAAAGCCTGATCATGTCTTCGGCGAGATCAAGGATCCGGACAGGTTCTCCCATATCAAGTATGAAGATCTCGCCTCCTCTGCCCAGTGCTGCAGCCTGAAGAACGAGCTGCGAGGCCTCGGGAATCGTCATAAAATAACGGGTCATTTCCCGATCTGTAACCGTGACCGGTCCGCCCCGTTCGATCTGTTCCTTAAATATGGGGACCACCGAACCGGCGGAACCAAGAACGTTCCCGAATCGGACGGCGACATAATTCGTTTCGTGCTGGCGGTTCAGCGACTGGATCACCAATTCGGCAAAGCGTTTAGATGCACCCATCACAGAGGTCGGGTTGACCGCTTTGTCGGTCGAGATGAGCACGAAGTCCTTTGCACCGTATTCTCCCGCTAGACCTCCAACGAGCTTTGTTGCCAGTACATTGTTCTTGACGGCCTCGATCGCATTCTTCTCCATCAGCGGCACGTGCTTGTGTGCGGCTGCGTGAAAGATCACCTCCGGCCTGAATTCCTCAAAGATCTCGCGCATCCGCTTCTCGTCTCCGATATCGGCCAAAAGCGCGGAATTCTCGATTCCCGGGAAGTCCTTCTCCAGTTCTCTTTCAATGTTGAACAAGAAGTATTCGGCACGCTCTACAAGCAGGATTCTCGCCGGTTCGTATCCTGTGATCTGCCGGACGAGTTCGGAACCGATCGATCCACCCGCGCCCGTGACCATGACGACCTTGTCCCTGAGAAACTCTTTGAGGTTTGCGTCATCAAGCTTCACCGGCTCCCGGCCGAGCAGGTCTTCGATCTGAACGTCGCGGATCCTGCTGACGTTGACGCGCCCGTGCGCGATCTCGTTCAGGCTTGGCACGATCTGAGCTTTGATCGGGATCGAACGGCAAATGTCCAATATGCGGCGAATGTCCTTGCCTTTCGCCTCACCCATTGCGAGCACCACTTCCTCGATCTGGAGCTCATCAACGAGCCGGGCGAGATCGAGCGTGCTTCCCAGGACCTTGATGCTGTTGACGCTCCCCCCCTGCTTTCTTCTGTCGTCATCGACAAATCCGCGGATATCAAGTTCGGCGTCGACCCTGCCAACCATTTCTTTCGCAAGTGCGGCCCCGATCCTGCCAGCTCCGACGATGAGAGTCGGCTTTTGCTTGATCCTTCGTTTTGCAAGCGAAAATCCGCGCTTCTCGCTGACCTCATAAATGAATCGTCGCAGTACCCTTAGCGCCAGAAGACCGGAGTACCCAAAGATCGTAGACATCAGGGTGACGGACAGAGGGACCTGCCAGACGGTGACCTCTTCAGCAACGAACACGAGCCGGATTACAAGCAGAATGATGCTCGAGATCAGCGCGGCCTTTAAGAACGACTTGATGTCTTCGAGACTTATGTACCGCCAGATAATCGAGTACGCGCCTACGAACATTAGCGACGCGAACTGTATCAGGACCACGAACGGAAGCTGGTTTATGGCATAGCCCTGGTAGTTTTCGGGAATGTTGAAATCAAATCGTAAGAGGTATGCGAAGTAGAAAGCTGCGCCGAGTATGGTGACATCTGCCAACAGCTGAACCGGCCGTCGGAGATACCAATATCTGTCTTCCAATCGAGTTTCCACTTTCATCAAGAACAACGTGGACAGTGACGTGTAGTGTACATTTGAAAGTACTCGCCCTTAGTAACTGTGTCAAACTTTGAAACAGCACGGTAAGTTACTGTACCTATGGGCACTTCACACCTTTGCCAGGCACGAATTCTTCTTACGTTGCCAAACCTATAAGTGAATATAGACCCATTTACCCGTTCCTCCCGGATTTAACTGTTTCTGCATTCACCCATCGAAACGGAACACTGGTTTACATTCCCGCCTGAATCCCGGGCCAATAGACGGGTAGAACGCCGCTTCCCTGCAAGCCCGGCAATTGGCTCAATGGCCTTTATCTGCCTGTCATTGCTGTTTTTGAGCAGTTCGTGAAAAACCGGTTGGAGTACGTTTCATCTTCGATATTCTGAGCGATCAACTTTCGCTACCGCCCTGAACCATTTTTCAACAAGGGTCAGGCGCAATTACTCGAAAACGATCTTAGGGGAGCAGAAATGAAAGGAAGGATTGGAGGATTTGTCGATGGATTTGGCGCAGTGGCGTCCTGGGCTTGTGCAGTCCACTGTTTGTTACTTCCGTTCCTTCTCGGAGCGCTGCCGATCACGGGCTTGGGCTTTCTACTATCTGAAACCGCTGAGCGATCATTGATAGGCGCTTCAGCAGCGCTGGCACTGCTTAGCCTTGTGCCTTCCTTCATAACTGAGCATCGAAAGCTAAGGTCGGTATTCCTTGCCACGTCAGGTCTTTCATTGATCGTGCTGACTCACGTACTGTTCGAGGACGACCTGATCACCAAAACGACATTCCTTGTTCTTGGCGCGGTACTGATCTCGGCGGCTCACATCCTCAACCGTCGTCTGTGCCAGGCCTGCGAGCACTGCTAGAGGGCCAGATCCGCTCCGTGCAACCGGTCTGCGGAGTCCGAGTCTCGACATTCCCGATACGCTCTGCTTTTTCGTGTTTGAACTACTTGGGAGCATGCTGCGAACGTTCTACGAGATTCTCTTGATGACCTTGTATTGGGCAGCGATTTCGGTATCGGAACTCGCCTTGATGTCGATAAGGCGCGCCCGAGACAGAAGAATCGTTTCAATGATCGTTTCTTATCGGGTTTGCGATCATTTTCGGAATTCAGGCCACAGCATTCCAGTGTCAGCAGAAGCCTGAAAAGCTGTGAGGAGAGCATTTCACGGCCTAGAAGCGGGGTTTATCGGAATGACAAGATATCCGAATTAAACCACTATAATTCGTGTGCCGTATCTTCGAATCCGACACCCTCTTTAACGGCTTCGATCCTCTTTTTCAGAGAAGGACCAACGGATTGGTCAGAGGAAGCCGGAGTCTGTTTGCGAAGTTCTCCTACAACTTCAGATTCTGAATCGGAAACGATCGCAGGATGGCATCTTCGCGGCAGAATGCGCCCGAGAGGATCGAAGTTCTGCCCACGAGTTGCGAGCCAGCGGTTGAAGCAACTTTCCTCCTAAATGTTTGAATCGGAATCGCTTGTGAGTTACTCTTCTAGTTTCTCTCCGCTCACGTAATTTGAAGGGAGTTTTCCAATGATCAGAAGTAGATTGACAGTTCTCGTCCTCGCGCTCGCATCAGCACTTTCCATAGCTGCTCAGTCTCCGGATTCGATACCTGGCGTTGAGCTCCAGGGCTACCTTGTAGGTCCGGGAGACAAGCTGGAAGGAAAGGTTCTGGGCGAGCCGGATTTCAATTTCGTCGCATTGATCGACGAAACGGGTTCGTTTGCGATCCCGTATGTTGAGGATACGATCCAGGCAAAGTGCCGGACGGAAAACGACATAAGAGACGAGGTTAGAGAAAAGCTCTCAAAATACCTGAAAGATCCTCTGGTATCGGTTCAGGTGACTGAGCGAAGAAAGCCAACTCCGGTGACGGTGTTCGGGGAGGTCAGAAATCCTTCTCGTGTTGAACTGCAAAAGCCCGCGACGCTTCTTGAGCTGCTCGCATTTACCGGTGGAGTGAATATTGAGAACGCCGGAGGGTTTGTAAAGGTGTTCCGGACCCAGACCCCTATGTGTGCGCCTGAAGATAACGAGGACGATTGGATCGCCGAGTCGATTGATGGTCTTGAAGTACCTTCTCGCAGTTACAGTCTCAGCAGCATTCAGGCTGCACAGCCTGAATCGAATCCCAGGATCTATCCGGGTGACCTGATCATCGTTGAGAAAGCGCCGCCTGTCTACGTCATCGGAGAGGTGAACGCCATTCGCGAGATCAAGATCAACCAGAACGGACTCTCGCTTTCGGAGGCGATCGCGAAATCCGGCGGTTTTCGAGACAGGGCCAAGGAAAAAGAGATAACCATCCGAAGGCTGAAACCCGGCTCGAAGGAACGGGAGATCATCACGGTCAATTTCAAAGAGATCGCCGACGGCAATCAGAAGGACGTGATGCTTGAACCGGAAGATATAGTTATAGTCGACAAGACTCCGAAGAGCATTGCCGAGACGATCTTCGAGATCGCTACAGGCACCGCAAAAAACGCCGCCAACATACTGCCACAGAGAGTGTTTTTCTAGTTGGCCGAATAAGTAAGCGCTTCCTGAGACCGAAAAAGAGGCTGCCGATCAGGGCAGCCTCTTCTTTCTTTTCCGGGTGCTGATCCCGCTTGTAAGGAAAGTCACGAACTGCTTTCCTTCTCCGCTTCCTCATATAAACGGTTGATCACCAGAGAATACTTCTCGTCGATCACCCGGCGCTTGATCTTCAGAGTAGGTGTAAGTTCACCGCCTTCGACGGTGAGTTCTTCGCTCAAAAGCGCGATCCTCTTTACCGTCTCGAAACGGGCCAGCCCTTCGCAATGCTCATCGATCTGATCGGAAAAGAATTGGATCACGTCGTTCAGTTGGCATAATTCAGCGGGATCGGTGTCATTCCAGCCTTTGGACCTGCCGTGACTAGCAAGTTGTTCAAAGTCCGGCACTATCAAGGCCGCCGCGAACTTCCGGCCATTGCCGATCAGGACCGCCTGGCTGACAAATCTCGAACCCTTGATCATCTGCTCGATAGGTGAAGGAGCAATGTACTTTCCGCCAGAGGTCTTGAACAGCTCCTTCTTGCGATCGGTGATCCTAAGAAAGCCCTCGTCGTCCAATTCGCCTATATCGCCGGTCTTAAACCAACCGTCTTCTGAAAAAGTGTCGCGTGTTGCTTCGGGCTTGTTGTAGTAGCCGGCCATTACGTTGGGGCCGGTTACTTCGATCTCGCCATCCCCCGCGATTCGGACATTCACATTCCTGATAGGTCTGCCAACCGTGCCTAGCCTTACGTCGATGGGATTGTTGGACGAGATCACAGGTGACGTTTCTGTCAGGCCGTAACCCTGCAAGATCGGGACCCCGGAGCCGGTGAAGATAAGAAAGATAGTGTCAGAAAGAGCTGCTCCGCCGGTAATGCAGAACCGAAGGCGACCTCCGAAGAAGCTCCTGAATTTCGAATATACGAGCTTGTCCGCGATGGAATGCTTTACTCCAAGCATCCTGGGAACCGGATCGCCCGCTTCGGTCGTCAAAGCGTATTCCTTTGCGGTATCAATCGCCCAATCAAAGATCTTCTCTTTGACAGGGCTCTTCTCCGCGGCCTTCATTTTCGCTTTTGCGTAGACCTTTTCGAAGATCCTGGGAACACCGACGAACATCGTCGGCCTGACTTCCTGCAGATTGTCGGGTACCTTCTCGATCGACTCGGCGTAATGGACCGCCATTCCGTGAAAGATGTAAAGATACATCCCGGTTCTTTCGAACACGTGAGAAAGCGGGAGAACAGAAAGCGGAATGTCTTCTTCCGTGAACCCGTATTTCTCGCCGGCATCGATCACATTTGACAGGAGATTTTCGTGCGTCAGCATCACACCTTTCGGTTCACCTGTCGTTCCGCTTGTATAGATCAGTGTCGCAATGTCGTCTTTTCCGATCTCGCTCATTGCGGTCTCAATGAGGCCGGGATCGGATTCAGACCGTTCCGTCCCGCGCTCCATAAGTTCTTCGAGTGAGATCGCTCCTTCAGCCGAGCCTTCAAAGACCACGATGTGATCCAGCGATTCGCAACGAGCCAGATTTCCGCGAAGCTTGTCGAGAGTATCCCCGCTGTCGATAAATAGGACCCGGGCTCCCGAATCCCTGATGATGTACTCAACTGAAGCGGGTGCGAGGGTTGTGTAAATGGGAACGTCGATTACGCCGGAGATCTGGCAGGCCGCATCGGTGATGGTCCAGTCGGGCGAATTCGGAGCGAGAATTGCGACCCGGTCGCCTTTCTCTATGCCGATGGCGCGAAGTCCGCACGCGATCCGGTTTGCGCGCTGGAACATTTCGGCGGTCGAGATCGGAACCCATTCCCCGTCCAGCTTGAAATTCAGAGCATCCGCTCTTGGGTGCTTCTCGAGCGCATACGAGAAGAGTTCCGCGAGGGTCTGAGGTTCGTCGGAGTAGAGAGGTATCCTCTTAACCTTGTGCTTTATCTGGTCGGCAACTTTCGTAATCATCTGAAAGCAGATCGGTCACTTTCTTGCGACCCCGTTAAAAAAGACTTCCATGACCTCGCCAGCGGCCGGCGCCAACTCGAACTTTTTCTTTGAAAGAATCCAGTTGGTTACCATTTCATCAAGTGCACCGAAAAAGATCTTCGAGCAAATGACGGGATTGAGGTCTCTTCTAAAAACACCTTGCTTCTGACCCTCGGCGATGGTCCGGCGGATAATGTCAAGATACTCGGCGAACCCCGCGGCAGAGAACTCGCGCATGAACTTAATGGAACCACGCAGCTGGACCTGGAAAACGATCGCAAGATCGCGATCCGCGCCGAGTCGTTCAAGATGAAGTTCCCCTATTCGCCTCAGTTTGTCGTCCGCTTTTTCAATATTCTCAAGTTCGCTCCTGCCCTGAGAGATGAAACTCTCCATCATCCGGTTGAAGATAGAGTGGAGTATCTCTTCCTTACTCTTGAAGTAAAGGTAGACAGTTCCGTCCGCGATCTTCGCTTGTCCGGCGATGTCGGACACCTTGGAGCTGAAATATCCCTTGCGGGCAAAAACCTTTACGGCCGCCCGGAGAATCTTCTCGCGCTTGTCGGTTCCTGAAGGGTGCGTCGACACATCTGCAGTTTTTGAAATCGTCATCGGATAGAGGTCTCAAGTGAATGAACCGTCATTCATTTGCGATTAAGTTATAACAAACGCCGCACGGGAATCAACGATTTTCTCGGGCGGCACGCGGGGCTTACAAAAAGATTACAAATTCAGCGGTATCAGGCCGGAACTTGAATGGCGGAGAGGACAGGACTCGAACCTGCAAGCCCGTGAGGGCGGCGGTTTTCAAGACCGCTGCATTACCAATTATGCTACCTCTCCGCACGAGCGGGAGAACGAAGATGATACCACAGGAGAGGGGAGTCTATTGAGTCTGGTGGGTCGGGTGAGTCTGTTGAGTCTATTGAGTCTGTTGGGTCTATTGAGTCTGGTGGGTCTATTGAGTCTATTGGGTCGGGTGAGTCTGTTGAGTCTGTTGAGTCTGGTGTGTCTATTGAGTCTATTGGGTCGGGTGAGTCTGTTGAGTCTATTGGGTCGGGTGAGTCTGTTGAGTCTGTTGAGTCTATTGGGTCTGGTGAGTCGGTCGAGTCTGTCGGGGTAACTGATCTGGAATTTGGAATCTAGAATTTCTTCTCTGATCTCTGACTTCTGTCTTGCCCGTCGCTGGCGCTCCGGGTTCCGATAGCAGCGTGCTGAAGCCAATAAGAAAGCCCGGGCGAGTTTGCCCGGGCGTCAAATTTCGGTGGCGAATCGAAACTAATCGACCTTCGCAAGATTGTTCGAAAGGAGCTTTGAGATCGTACTGTCGATCTTGTTGACTTTATCGAAGCCGCTCGATTTGTAGACCACCGTGCCGTCCTGGCTCACGATGAAGTAAGAAGGAAAGCCCATGTTCAATCTCCCCTGCGAATCCCGGTCCGCGTATTTGAGAAGGACGCCGAAGCTTTGGGGGACGATCTTGAACTTAAACGGTTTCTTCTGGAAGAACGCTTCGAGTTTCGCCTTATCCTGCCAGGCCAGGCCGATGAACTCAACGTCGTTCTCGCCATACTTATCCACCAGTCTGTTCAGGTTCGGAATCTCGGAAGCGCAGATCTCGCAGCGCGTCGACCAGAAGGTCAGGACCACGACTTTGCCGCGGAGTTTGTCCATTTCTATGCTCTCACCGGTGATCGTCGTTTCAAGAAAGTTGTGGGCAGGCTGACCGGTGCTTTGCTGGCCAAGAGCAAATACAGAAAAGGCTAAAACAAGTATAAAAACAAAAAGAGTGCGCATTGTTTTTCCCGACAAGGAAGGTAATCTGAGCGTGTTGAACGACGTTCAACGCTATCTAACACAGATGAGTAAAGTCGGGATCGTTCCAGATTTGGGCGAAAGGAATAGGGCCCGCACTATGGTAACATAAGCCATGCTTTTGGAGTCAGTTGCGGCTGACGGGTTTCGTAATTTGGACGGAAAATTCGGATGCCGGGCTGGCCTGAACGTCATTTGCGGCGAGAACGGTCACGGGAAGACCAACTGGCTGGAAGCCATCCACCTCCTTTCCACGACAAAATCCTTCAGAACGGCCCGCCTTTCGGAGGCGATCCGGTTTGGTGCGTCAAACGCCATCGTCCGGGGAGAAGTAAGGCAAAGCGATCAGATCGTCAGATCACTTCAGGTCATACTTGAAGGTAACAAGAAGACGCTGACCGTTAATGGAAAGAAAGAGACGGTTCAGCGCTATCTCGGTCAGCTTCACGCTTTCGTATTCAATTCCGACGAACTTGAGATAGTGCGCGGGGGACCAGAAGGACGGAGAAAGTTCCTGGACAATGGGATCGTTTCGATCTTCCCGCCGTACGTTCAGACTGTCAGCGACTACAGCAAGGTGTTGAGGCAGAAGAACAAACTCCTTCAGGAAGCAAGGAAGAACGAGACACCGGTCGAAAAGATAGAGGCGACGCTAGAGCCCTGGAACGAACAAGTCGTTTCGCTTTCGGCGCGCATACACAAAGCGAGGGTCCGCTTTGTTGACCGCATAAACGAGGTGCTGGAACGGAAGCTATTTGACAGGGAAGAGATATCGATTCGATATGCATCCTCGCTCGAAGGAAAAGGAGATCTTGACGACTATGAGTCGCTGATCGCAGAAAGGCTCGCTCTCAGGACACAGGCCGAGATCTACTCGGGTTATGCTTTGATCGGACCGCACCGGGACGACCTAGAAATCAGCTTTGACGGCCGCGACCTGCGCAAATTCGGATCGTCGGGGCAACAAAGAAGCGCATTGCTGACACTGTTGATCGCAGAGGTCTCCGTCTTTTACGAACAGCAAGGCGAGTATCCGCTTTTCCTCATTGACGATATCGATGCGGAACTCGACTACAGGCGTATCGGGAAACTCCTGGACTTTCTGAAGGGGAAGACGCAGACGTTTGTTTCGACTTCAAAGGAGAGCTTTGTAACTCAGTTCGGGGGCGAAGCCGAGGTGATCCGAATCAAAGAAGGACGGGCGGAATCAACCGCCTGAACGCTATTCTTCTTCCTCTCCGGTTTCGTTGCCGGGACCATTCTCTACCTTTGGACGAAGCACCTTGGCTACGGAAGCCGTGACCATCGAATCCGGAGACACGGACGCGGCGCTTGCAACAAGATAGTTCAACCAGCCCGAGATCACGCTTGACTTTCCTTTTTCGAGCGCCTTCAAAGCCGCATCAACCACCTCGTCAGGGGTCTGAACGCCCTTTATCATCACAGGTTCGTCCATACCTGCCGCATCGAAAAAACCTGTATCGGTCGCGCCCGGGCAGAGATTCAGGACCCTTAAGCCCTGCGGCTTGTATTCTTCTGCGATCGCTTGTGTGAAAGAAGTAACGAAAGCCTTTGTCGCCGCGTAAGTGGCCATGAATGGCAGTGGCTGAAAGCTGGCGGATGACGAAACGTTGATGATCGTCCCCTCTCCGTCCTCGACCATCAGGTTCAGGTATCGGTGAGTAAGCGAAACGAGAACATTCACGTTCAGATGGATCATCTCGAGCTCGCGCTTCAGATCAAGGTCGCCGAAGTATCCCATTGAACCGAATCCTGCGTTGTTTATCAGCCAGTTGATCTCAAAATTGTGATTAACGGTCTCTTTGTAAAGGCGGAGATCGGCCTGATAGTCATTCAGGTCAATGGCAACGTAATGGGCGGTTATCTTGTGCTCGAGCATTAACTCATCGCACAGCGCTGCAAGCTTGTCTTCTGATCTCGCCACGAGGACGAGGTTGTGACCTTCCGCAGCAAGCCGTCGCGCGAACTCTTCGCCGATTCCGCTCGATGCTCCAGTGATCAGTGTTGCTTTCATACTCCTATCCGGCCTTCGTCAGATGGTTCGAAAGATAAGTAGACCGTCCACGCTGTAGCCGCAAGGATCGTAAGTGTTCCCGCGATCCTTATAAGTCCGGATACGATCTGATGGTAGCCGATCAATCCGGTCTGCGTCAGCAAATAGTTCCAGTCGTGAAAACTTCCCTCAGTGCCGGTCATACCGCTTGTAAGAACCAACTGCATTCTAACCGCGTCGTCCGCGTAAACCCATACGTTAAGTATGCTTTGGCCCACCCAAAAGAGCACCATTCCGGCGGAATAATATTGTTCCTGGCGGACAAAATAACCCACGAAGATCGCTGGGACGATGATCTGAAACAGCGAGCCGCCGGCGATCATCATAAACTCCCCGAAGAGCCTGAATATCAGATGGCCCGTTTCGTGTATCGGAAGATCGACAAGGTTCAGGAAGTTCCATAACCCGTCCATCATCGGATTGTAAGCGATTGTGAAGAAGTAGAGGCTTACGATTATCGCTGCGGCAAGTCTTGGCGCGTTGGGCTTCACACATTCATTCTAACCCAAGCGCTGACTATTAGGTAAGACGAGGCGACCCGAGAAGTCCGCCTTGTTGATCGCATACCGTGAGAGTAGAAATCCGTAGTAGAAGGCCTTGTCCTCAAACTTCATTCCAACTTTCTCCATCACTCGTATAGAAGCACTGTTCTCGGGTTCGGCAACGGCGACAATCCTCTCTAGACCCGACTCCCGAAATCCGAAATCGAGCCACGCCAGTGCTGCTTCGGTCGCCAGGCCCTTTCCCCACTGATCCTTGTCGAACGAATAACCGAGCTCGATCTCCCCGGTTTTGTCGAGCGGCTTCAGCCCCGATATTCCGACGGGCCTGCCGTTGTCACGCAGCGAGGTAAGGCACATCGATAATCCAAGCTCTCGATAGCAGCCGATGTATAGTTTCAGGCGCTTCTCAACGAAGCTTGGCGTCTGCAGTTCCAGTCCGCCCAGGTACCGCGCCACTTCGGCATCCGTCCGGTGACCGATCATCCATTCGAGATCGTCTTCAGTGAACGGCCGCATCGAGAGTCTCTCAGTCTTGACGATCTCGTTCATTTCCTTTCGCAGAGCCTAGATGCTTTTGCCAATCGGCGATGCGGATCGAATACTGTACAAGCTGCTTTCCGTAGAAAGTACCCTCCCGAACAAAGCTCATGCCCAGTTTCTTCATAACCCGTATCGATGCTTCGTTCTCCGGATATGCCACTGCGACCAGGTAGTCGAGGCGAAGTTCCGAAAACGCGTGATCTACCATCGCAGCAGCAGCCTCCGTCGCGAAACCCTTTCCCCACTTTGTTTTGGCGATCGCGTACCCGACCTCGACCTCGTTCGTCTCCTGAATCCGCCAGGTCCCGCACCATCCGGCTATATCGCCGGTCGCCTTCTCGACGAGGGCGCAATATCCGATGCCTTCCGATTCCCATTTTGCCGAGATCGCCTCCGTCCATTTTGCCGATTCTTCCCGGTCCGCGGCCGTCTCGCGGATGTAGCGCATTACCTCAGGATCGCTTCGCATCTCGTGGATGGCATCGACGTCTGCTTCGCGGAATCGCCTGATCAAGAGCCGTTCTGTTTCGATCATTTTGTGTAACGCAGATGCCGGATCCCGACTATGATGGAAGAAATCCGGCTCCCGAGCGGTCACATTATTGAACGATCAGTTCAAAAGGAACAAATACATATGAAGAAACTAATACAGACCCGAAGGGATTTTCTGGGAACAGCTGCGCTTGGTGCGGCTCTGGTGCCCCTGGTTAGCGCCTGCCAGTTCGACACAGTTGCCGAGTCGGCTCCGAAGGACAAACTGGACATACTCCGTGCAAATGGTGTCCAGGACCCTGATTGTGAGTGGTGCGGGGCACGAGACGTTCCGGACGATGTGCGCTGGAAAGCGCGTCTTCACAAGGACGGGGACGCCGGTGAAAGGCTTTTGGTAGAGGGGACTGTTTACAAGGAGGACGGTTTGACGCCGGCTCCCGATATTCTGATCTACTTCTACCATACTGACACGGAAGGGCTATACGGAAGAAGAGACCAGCACAGGCACGGCAGGTACAGAGGCTGGGTGCTTACCGACAAGAACGGAAAATACGGTTTCTATACCATCAAACCCGAACCTTACCCGAGTCGTAACAATCCTTCGCACGTTCACATGACGGTGACCGGGCTTAAAAGAAAGGAAGATTGGGCCGACTCCATCTTGTTTGAAGGCGATCCGCTTCTGAATGATCGAGATTATTCGGCAAAGAAAGGCGGATTCAAGAACGTGATCGAGCTCAAAAAGGACGCCGAGGGCATTCTGCGCGGAACGAGGAACCTGAGACTCTGGCCCGTATAATGGTATCTTTCAGCGCTAATGCTAAAAGCAGAGTCGATGCACGAAAACACTTCTGAAAGCGACCTGATCGCCGCCGGCCGGGAAGGGGACAGATCCGCTTTTGAAGAATTGTTCCGCCGGAACCAAAGGCGGGTGTATTCGGTTGCGTTCAACTTCTTTGGCGGAGATCGACAGCTTGCGGAGGATATCAGTCAGCAGGTCTTCCTGAAGCTCTACGTCGGAATTGCGAAATTCCGGGGCGATGCACAGGTCTCGACCTGGCTATACCGCGTGACCGTGAATCAATGCATAGACGAACAAAAGAAGCGCAATCGGTTCTCATTTTTCGGGGATATCTTTGAGCGAGAGGATTCGGAAGTAGTTGAGATCGATGATTCCACCGAAGAGCGGCTCGAGATCTCGGAATCGGTGAAGAAAGCTGTAGCAGAGCTGAAGCCGATATTCCGGGCGCCGCTGGTGCTGAAGCACGTCGAAGGTCTCTCATATTCAGAGATGGCCCAGGTTCTTGATATCTCCGAGGGAACCGTGGCATCGAGGCTGAGCCGAGGACACAAGATGCTTGCGGAAAGCCTTAGACATTTGCAGGTGAGCGGCAATCAGTGAGCAGTAAGCAGGTGTCACGGATCATGGATCAGGTATCGGAGTTCCACGGACGCTCTAAACAAATTCAAGAATAGATCACACCGTTTGAGTAGTTTCGACGATACATGATGCGTGATCCCTGAAACATGCGAGCATAACGCTTGATAAGAATGACCCAACATATAACAGACAAGATTCCCCACTTTCTCGACCGTGAGCTTTCTGACGAAGAGCGGTCGGTGGTAGGGGAGCATCTCATCAATTGTGCTGTGTGTAGAACAGAGCACGATGAGCAGAAAGCAGGAAGGGAACTCGCCGGCTCGCTGGAACGCACGGACGCACCGCCATCGATGTGGGCGGCCGTCGAATCGAAGCTTGATGAAGCAAGAGAATCGGGCGCACGAAGCCGCAGGCTCCGGCTGCTGAAGCCTGCACTCGCATTCGGGATCGCCCTGATGGCGATGCTTGTAGCGGTCCCAATCTATATCTACCTCACCAGTGCCGGTCCAGAAACAGTTTCTGTACAGAACTCAGGGCAGGAACCAAGGCCTTCAAGCTGGAGGCTTCTGGAAACTCGGGGAAATCCACAGGTAACAAAGCTGGGTGAAGACAAGAACCTCGAAATAGGCGGAGTTCTGGAGACCGATGCGGCTTCCAGTGCCAGAATATCCGTTGCTGAGATCGGCCGCGTCGATATCGCTCCAAACTCAAAGGTCAGAATCGTAAACACAAGCGCCGAAGAACACCGAATGGCCCTCGACCGCGGTGTCCTGAAGGCCGTGATCGTAGCGCCTCCCAGACTGTTCATCGTCGACACGCCTTCTGCACAAGCGGTCGATCTCGGGTGTGCCTACACGCTTGAGGTAGACGATGATGGCAACAGCAAACTACACGTTACAAGCGGCTATGTCGCACTTGAAACAGAAGGCCTTGAGTCGTTTGTCCCGGCAGGAGCGTTTTGCGAGTCGAAGAAAGGAGGGAAACTCGGCACCCCGTTTTTTGGTGACGCCACAGCAGACCTCAAGAAGGCATTGGCTGAGTTCGACTTTTCGGAAGGCGGCCCTGACACCGTAGACACGATAATCAGCGAATCCCGGCGAAAGGATACCCTTACGCTGTGGCATCTTCTGGAAAAGGTGCCTGTCCAGAAACGCTCTCTGATCATTGCGCGGATACTTAGGGAGTTGGACCTACCGGAAGGGGTTACAGTTGAGGGTCTTTTAGGCCTCAACGAAACGATGATGATGTCCCTAAGAAGCGACCTTGAGGTTCTTTGGTACGAACAGCCCGGCTGGTTCGACGAGAACTGAGTCTTACAATTCGTAAACCAACAGTCCGTCCTTTAATTTCGGGTCAAACCAGGTAGATTTCGGCGGCATTATCTCTCCCGCGTCAGATACATCCAGCAGATCCTGCATCGTTGTCGGAAACAGCGAGAATGCCGCAACCGAATCACCTTCGTCTACCGACCTTTCAAGCTCCGCAGTTCCTCTCGCACCTCCGACGAATCCGATCCTTGGATCGGTCCTGGGATCCTCGATACCAAGTATCGGGCCCAGAATGTAGTTCTGAAGGATACTGACATCCAGCCGTTCTATGGGATCAGGCTCGCGAATGTACTCAACAGCGAACTTCAGCTTACGCCATTTTCCGTTCAGATAGAGGCAGATCAGGCCGTGTGTATGAGGTTCTTTCTCATCGGTTTCCTGGATCACGAAATTCTCGCTGATCCTCTCTAGAAACTCACTCTCCGAAAGCCCGTTAAGGTCCTTAATTACACGGTTGTAAGCGAGTATCCTCAGGTACTCGGCCGGAAACATCCCTACAACGACGAAGTTGTAATCTTCGCTGCCCGAGTGGTTCGGGTTCTGTTTTTTCAGCACTCTTCTAACATTCGCCGTACTTTCCGCCCTGTGGTGACCGTCGGCAATGTATAGCGAGGGTACTTCGTGGAAAGCATCGACCCATTTCTTCGTATCAGAGTCTTGCCAGACCGAGTGCGAAGCTCCTTCCTTGCAATGAAAGCTATAGATCGGCCGGTTCTTGACCGTTTCCTTGATCAACGAATGAATGGCGGAGGTGTTGCGGAAAGCGAGAAAAATAAGGCCCGTCTGAGCGTTGAGGGCAAGCATGTGCTCGGTCCTGTCTTTCACCTTGTCAGGCCTAGTTTTCTCGTGCTTCTTGATATGGCCCGCCTCATATTCGTCTATTGAACAACAGGCCACCACGCCGGTTTGCGAGTGATCGTCGACGCTTAGCTGATAGACGTAGATGGAGGGTTCCTCGTCCTTCACGAGAAGCTCTCTTTGAATGAATTCCTCGAGATTCATCCTGGCCCTGGCAAAGACCTCGTTCGGCTCGGGATTTGAGCCCTCGGGAAACTCCGCCTCAGCCCGGGTGACGCGGAGAAAGCTCATGGAGTTCATCCCGATGAAATCTCGCACCTCGGACTCGTAGACCACGTCGTAAGGTACACACGCGACCTGCTTTGCCACTTCCGATGCGGGCCGAAGCGCCCTGAAAGGTCTGATTACCGCCAAAAATGTTCTCCTGTCGTGCAGTTAGCTCTTTTCTGCTATTGCTCAAATACTGCGATCTTCCAGCTCCCGGCCTCTTTCACAAACGGCATCGGGTCAAAGTCGCCTGTCTTCTCGTTCTTGATCTCCAGAGTCGCGCGGTTTCCGGTGATCTGTTCGTTTCTTACTTCCGGCATCTTGTCCTGATAATCATCGATGGCAGCGATCTCATAGAACGACTTGTTCTCTTTCTTTGCCAGCTCGTCGAACCTCCTGACCGTCGCCTCCGATAGCGTCGCACGCATCAGGTCCGAGTTCTTTTCTCTCATCGCGATGATAAAGGTATTGACGGCTTCGGTAGGTGAATCGATTGGCTTGCCCTCCCGCGCGTCTGAGGTCGACGTCTCGTTTTCCGCCAAGACTTCGCCCGGAGACCCTGTCACCGGGATCTCACTGTTTGGTTCCGTGTTAGACGAAGCCGTGTCGGTTCCTTTGCAACCGGCAAAAAGGAAGGTAAGAACAAATAGTGTTGATAAAATTCGCGAGTTCATCGGGTCCTCCGAGCAGCTGTAACGATTCTTGATAAGACTTGAAAATGTGCAGGTAGCTAGTTGAACGAAGCAGGAGGCGGAGTCGTGGTCGGATCGACAGAAGGGACCGGTTCATTAGGGTTCGGAACAGGCGACGGTGTTGTGTCAGCAGGTGTCAAATCACCCTCCGGCAGAGGGCTTTCCTCGACCGGTATCTGACCTTCTTCGATCTGCTGGTCGAGAAGTTCGTTCTGTTTCTCGATGTCCTCGATCATTTTGTCGCTCGTGCCTTTGCGATCTATCTTCCAGGTGCCGCCTTCGCGAACAAGGAATACCGTATCCCAGCCGCCAAACGCGTTCTTAACCTCGACGGTCGCACTGTCACCCTCGATCTTCTGGTTACGGTAATCAAAAACCCTCTGGTCAGGCGCGAACAATGTCTGTTGCTGAACGATCTCGTCCAGTGTCACACCTCGGGCGCTAGCCTCGTCCTGGTGCAACTTGAGCGAGCCTTCGGACAGCAGAAGCTTCATCATCGTGATGTCCTTGCTCTTCATCGCGATCGTGTAAGCCTTCAGCGTTTCCACAGGTGTAGCAGGCTCTTCGTTCGAACCGCAGGCTACGAAAAGGAGTAATGATAACGAAACAAGAACAGTGAGAAAAATGCGCATTTTGGGGTCGCTGTCAATCCTTGGCGAAAGGGATATACTTTACGGAAAGTATATCCAAAATCAAGGAGTGTGACGAATGAGCCGCAGGAAACTTAGCGACGAGGAGATCGCCGTAGGATTATCCAAACTTGAAGGCTGGAAAGTGGATGGCGAATGGCTGAAAAAGCGCTTCGATTTTAGGAATTTCGCTCTCAGCCTCGATTTCGTGAACAAGGTAGGAGAGTTCGCAGAAGAAGCCGATCACCATCCGGATATCAAGTTCGGATGGGGCTACGTCGAGATCGAACTGACGACCCACGACACCGGCGGACTGACGCAGAACGACTTCGACCTGGCGGGGAAGATTCAGGGCATCGATCATTGATCAATTGTCATTGACCAGTGGTTTTCTTCGTGTTCCTTCGTGGTTTGAGATCCTCTAACGGAGTATTACCACGGAGAACACAGTTGGCACTGCAACCATCGATTGCAACTTACAAACTTCAGTCAACTAAGGAAGTTCGGCCGCTTGGCGGCCATTGCAGGCGAGATGCCCGCGCTCCGATCAGCTCCGCTTGATCGAAAGAAGACCACTATTTGCGATTCACAATTTACGATTTACGACAGCGGGCAAGCCCGCCGCTAACCGGATCACTGCTTACCGCTCACCGCTAACTCCTCGCCTTCCGATATCCCGTCGATGATCGTGTTCAGAGTTTCCGAAGGCCTCATTGCAGAGTACGTCTTTTCGGAATCCGGGTAATAATACCCGCCGATATCCTGTCCCTCGCCCTGTGCTCCGATCAGCTGTTCATTGATCTCTGACTCGTGGGCTCGCAAGGCAATCGCTACAGGGGCGAACCTTTCAGCAAGATCGTGGTCTTCCTTCTGACATTCCAGCGCCTCTGCCCAATACATCGCCAGGTAGAAGTGCGAACCGCGGTTGTCGATCTGCCCGAGTTTTCTGGCTGGTGACCTATTCGTCTCAAGGAACTTCGCGTTCGCTTTTTCCAGCGCGTCCGCAAGAATGCCCGCTCTCTTGTTGCCGGCGCTTTGCGCCAGATGTTCAAAACTCGCCTGCAGGGCGAGAAACTCCCCGAGCGAATCCCAGCGAAGGTATCCAACTTCCTCAAACTGCTGAACGTGTTTGGGTGCGCTTCCTCCGGCGCCCGTCTCGAACAAGCTTCCGCCGTTCATAAGCGGCACGATGGACAACATCTTGGCCGAGGTTCCAAGCTCGAGGATCGGAAACATGTCGGTTATGTAATCCCTCAGGACATTTCCGGTAACAGAGATCGTGTCCTTGCCTTCCCTGGCACGTTTCAGGGTCTCGAGCACCGCATCCGTTACGTCCATTATCCTGATGTCGAGCCCTTCCAGGTTCTCTTCTTCGAGGTATTTCTCGACCTTCCTGATGATCTGGGAGTCGTGCGCGCGGTCTCCGTTCAGCCAGAAAATTGCAGGCGTGTTCGACAGCCTCGCCCTTCGGACAGCCAGCGCTACCCAGTCCCTGATCGGGTCATCCTTCGTCTGGCACATTCTGAATACGTCACCAGTCCGAACGTCTTGTTCTAGCAGGACATTTCCGGATTCGTCTTCAACCTTTACCTTTCCTTCGGCCGACATCTGAAATGTCTTGTCGTGTGAGCCGTATTCCTCAGCTTTCTGCGCCATCAGGCCGACGTTTGGGACGGAACCGAAAGTCCTTGGGTCGATCGCTCCGTTCGCTTGCATATCCTCGATGATAGCTCCGTAAAAACCGGCGTAGGTCCTGTCCGGGATGATACAGACAGCGTCCTCCTCATTCCCGTTCAGGTTCCACATCTTTCCTCCGCCCCGGACAAGTGCAGCCATCGAGGCATCGACGATCACATCCGACGAAACATGGAAGTTGGTGATGCCCTTGTCGGAATTCACCATTGCTATCCTCGGGCCGTCATTGATCGCCTTTGTGATATCCGCCTTTATCTCCGCTTCGTCCGGATGTCCTTTGATCTTTTCGTAAAGGGCCGCGAGACCGAAGTTCGGGTTGATGTCGAGTTCTTCAAAGGTATCTGCGTGTTTTTCAAAGACGTCTTTGAAATAGGTCTCTACGATCGCACCGAAAATGATCGGGTCAGAGACCTTCATCATCGTTGCCTTTAGGTGAGCGGAAAGAAGAATGTCTTTCTCTTTGGCTTCGGCAATCGCCTCTTCGACGAATGACTTCAACTTTGAGAGGTCCATTACAGAAGAATCGATAACTTCACCGGCTTTCAAAGGTGCGAAGTCTTTCAAGACTCGTTCGGACCCGTCAGTGCCATAGAAAGCGATCCTGAACTTGCAGGCTTTTGTAACAGTTGTGGATGTTTCGGTTCCAAAGAAGTCCCCCGATTCCATATGCGCGACGAACGTCTTCGAATCCGAACTCCAGGTTCCCATTCTGTGGGGATTGGCTTTAGCGTAGTCCTTGACCGCTTTTGGAGCCCGCCTGTCGGAATTGCCTTCTCTTAACACGGGATTCACGGCGCTCCCGAGGACCTTCGCGTATTGTCTGTTGATTGCGATCTCTTCTTCTGTTTCGGGCTCGCTCGGATAATCCGGAACTGCATATCCAGCCTTTTGAAGCTCGTCGATCGCTTCCTCCAGCTGGTTAACCGATGCTGAGATATTCGGGAGCTTTATGATGTTGGCTTCCGGCTTTTTTGCCAGCTCGCCCAAGGCTGCCAGTGCATCAGGGACCCTCTGGTCGTCACGCAAATGATCCGGGAAATTAGCCAGGATCCTTCCCGCCAATGAAATGTCCGGAACTTCAATGTCGATGTCTGCAGACTTGGCGAATGCCTGGATGATGGGTAGAAAGGAATGCGTCGCCAGCATGGGCGCCTCGTCGGTTAGCGTGTAGTAAATTTTTGACATTTCAGATGTATCTCTTCTTAACTTGTTCTGGGATCGGTTGAAGATGGTCCTTCAATAGGGCTATTCTCAACAAGTTTATGTCAAATCCCAACTTATAACGAGCCGTTCGAACCTGTTTGAATTTTGACGGGGATGAAACACGAAGACATCTACTTGCGAGTCCGGAAATTGATCGATGAGCGCGAGCTCGACGACGAGAGCCTTGATGAAGCAAATGGCGAGCTTCTCGACCTGCTTGATGAGGACGACGAATGCGCTTGGGCTTACGGCCTTCTGTCGGAGATCTACTACTGGACCGGAGAGAACGCCGAGTCAGACGAGAAACTCTTCTATTTTAACGAGGGCGTGGAATACGGAGAGCAAGGCGTCGAACTGGACGAGGACTGCGTCGAGGCGAGTTTCTGGCTGGCGGCAAATTGGGGATCTTACGGTCAGGAGAAAGGAATTATGAAAAGCCTTTCTCTGGTGAACCCGATAAAGGAGACGATTGAACGGGTGATGGAAACCGACGAGGGCTTCTTTTACGGCGGCCCGCACAGGATCCTTGGAAGGCTATACAACAGGGCACCCGGTTTCCCGATCTCGATCGGCGACAACAAGAAATCGGAAAAGCATCTGCTGAAGGCCGTGGAGCTCGGCCCCAAGTTCTTTCTGAATCACCTGTTTCTTGCTGAACTTTACATCTCGATGCGGAAGAAAGAGAAGGCCCGTGAGCAGCTCGATTGGATCATCGAAACGCCGGCGAACAAGAACCACGAACGCGAGGACGACGGGTATAAGAAAAAGGCTGAGGCGCTGCTGGACCTGTTAGATTGAAAATTGAGAATTGGATCTTCAGGAGAACATTGTGCTCCTGTGAGTCGAGAACCGAAAAAGGATTCCCAAGTCGCAAAGCGACGGCCTGCATTTACCCGCAGATAAACCTTAGCGTCATACCCTGTGCAACGTACCGTGAAGGAAAACAGTCGCGAAGCGACTCGCCTTTACAGGAAGTTGAAGAATCTGGACGCGGATGAACACGGATGAATTAGGATAGAAGGTAGGAACTATATAGAATGCTAGGATTCTGATGGAAACTTCGACCACGGATTGTTGGGCTATCAGATTTATCCGTGTTCATCTGTGTCAAACTCCTGACTAACAATGTCTGAACCTCTCGTAGCAGTGATAATGGGCAGCACGTCCGATTGGGGGACGATGAAGAACGCTGCCGACATTCTCGAAGACTTTGGCGTTCCGCACGAATGCGAGGTCGTTTCCGCGCATCGGACACCTGATCTCCTGTTTGAGTTTGCCAAATCCGCTGAGGACCGCGGGATCGAGGTGATCATCGCGGGCGCGGGGGGAGCTGCCCATCTCCCGGGAATGACAGCCTCGCAGACCGTACTTCCGGTTCTCGGGGTTCCTGTGAAGAGCCGCGCACTCTCGGGCATCGATTCGCTTCTGTCCATTGCCCAGATGCCCGCCGGAGTGCCTGTCGGCACGCTTGCTATCGGCGATGCAGGAGCCAAGAACGCCGCATTGCTTGCGATTGCTATTCTTTCCAACTCCCGCCCAGAGCTCCGCGAAAAGCTTCGAAAGTTCCGGGACGCTCAAACAGCGAAGGTCCTCGATTCTGAATTGAAGAGCTGATCGGGTCAGAACGCTGGAACGCCTTTAGCATCCTCCGGCTCCATCGGAGCCTTATGTTAATAGCTTCGCGTCCCTAACCCACATCCTGCCCTGTTAGGGGCACAATGTCTGTAGAAAATTGAAGATCGGGCGGTCAGCTCCGTCAGGAGCTGAATTTTGGAAACGCGTGTAGGGCTCCTACCTGAGCCCTCGAATGTTTCTGTATTTCATTGCTACAGACATTTGGCTCCTACGGAGCCTCGACCTACAAAGAAAGAAGAACAGAAACGGAAATTTAACCTCGCGATGTTACAGTTTCTTCCTTCGTGTTACTCTTTGTCCTTCGTGGTTAGATCATGATCCCTCCAGGTTCGACAATAGGCGTCTTTGGCTCTGGCCAGCTTGGCCGCATGTTCGCTATCGAGGCGCGCAAGCTGGGTTACCGCGTTCACACGTATTCTCCGGTAAGCGACACGCCGACAGGACATATCTCCGATTTTGAGATCGCCGCCGATTACGAGGATCTTGGGCGGGTACGGGAATTCGCCGGCGAAGTCGATGTCGTAACCTTTGAATTTGAAAACGTACCTTCAAAGACGATCGAGACGGCGGCCGAATTCGTCCCGGTCCATCCTCGAGGCGACGTTCTCCACACCACCCAGAACCGTCTTCGCGAAAAGACCTTTCTGGATGAAAACGGATTTCCAGTTGCGCCATTCCGGCACGTTACGAGCCTAGACGAGCTGTACCAGGCAATCGAGGATCTGGGAACACCATCTGTTCTCAAGACCGCGGGATTCGGGTATGACGGAAAGGGACAGGCCAAGATTCGTTCAGCCGAAGATTGCGAACCAGCATTTGAGGGCATCGGCGGAAAGGAAGCGATCCTGGAAGCCTTCGTCGATTTCGAAAAAGAAGTCTCAGTGGTGGCCGCACGTGCGCAAGACGGGTATTTCAGCCATTACGGGATAACCGAGAACGACCACGTCAATCACATTCTCGATATTTCGTTTTCTCCCGGCGAGGTAACGAGCAAACTCCGGGACGAGGCCGTCATGATAGCCCGGGGGATCGCGGAGGCGTTCGATTACGTTGGCACGCTATGCGTCGAGTTCTTTGTCGAGCGGAACGGCGGCCTTCTTGTGAACGAGATCGCGCCGCGTCCCCACAACTCGGGCCACCTTACGTTCGATGCGTCCGTAACTTGTCAGTTCGAACAGCAGGTGAGGGCGGTTTGCGGGCTGCCGCTGGGATCGACCGAGCTGATCAAACCAGCGGCAATGGCAAATCTACTTGGCGATCTGTGGAAGAAAGGCGAACCGGACTGGACGCGCGTGCTCGAGGATCCTGACGTGAAACTGCACCTATACGGAAAGGCGGAAGCTCGTCACGGAAGGAAGATGGGGCATATCACGGCGATGGCCGATTCCCCCCACGAAGCAGTCAGAATTCTCGCGGCAGCAAGAGAATCTTTGGTCCTGAAAACTGCCTGAACACGTCAGATCTTTCTTGCCAGGAAAACCCCGAAAAGAAATGCGATGAACCCTGTTACGACGCTGAGTAGCACGTACAGGAATGCAAGCAGGTAGTTTTCTGCCTTTACGAGGCTCCAGATCTCGAGTTCGAAGGTCGAGAATGTAGTAAATGCTCCAAGGAACCCCACAAGAAGTCCGAACCGCAAACCTTCACTGATCTCTATGTGGTCGGCGAACACAATAAACCCTACACCGATTAGAAACGATCCGAGAACGTTGACCGTGAACGTCGGATAAGGAAAACCGCCGGGTATGTCCTTGAGCGGCGAGATATTGACCAGATGACGAGCCACCGCGCCGGCGGCCCCGCCGACTGCGATAAACGCGATTTTTGTTGCGAACTCCATTTTGGCATGTATCAGGGATCAAGGATCAGGTGTCTTTAGCTCGACCGTGACGGAGTGCGAGAATCAGCTATCCTCAAGTTGTCGAAGTAGGTGCCAGTCAGAATCCAGTCTCGCAACTCGGAGGATCGATACCTGATACCTGATCCTCGAAACTCGAAGTCACGCAAACAAACGCTCTTCGGTACCCTCTTCTTCGTCCGGCTCTTCGTCATCGGCTTCCCTTTCGTAAGTGACCACCGAGTCGTCCTTGCCGATGATCACGATCTCGGCGAGGTCCAGGAAGAGGCCGTTGCAGACGACGCCTTCAATGTCATTCAGAAAGTCAGATATCTCGTACGGGTCTTCCATCAGTCCGTAGTCCGCATCGACGATGTAGTTCTTCTCATCGGTCAGATAGAAATCGTCTCCGTTCATACGAATGTGCCCAATTCCGCCCGATTCATCGATCATCGATTTGACGTAATTGACCGTGAAAGGAAGGACTTCAACCGGGATCTTGAAAGCGCCGAGCCGTTCAACGTGCTTGGTAGAATCTGCGATGATCACCTGCCGGTCTGTGATCCGCGCCACCATCTTTTCTTTCAGTAGCGCGCCTCCTCCGCCCTTGATCAGGTTCAGGTCGTCGTCGAACTCGTCGGTTCCGTCGATCGTCAGGTCGATCGAATCTACATCGTCGATCGAAACCAGTTCTATCCCCAGGCCCCGCGCTTGTTCTTCCGTTCGGGCTGATGTGGGAACCGCCTTCAATGAAAAGCCGTTGCGGACCTTCTGCCCGATCTCCTCGATCGCAAAATACGCCGTCGAACCTGTTCCAAGCCCTAGCGTCATTCCGTCCTCGACAAGTTTTACGGCCTCTTGAGCCGCGAGCTGTTTCTCCTTTGTGCTGTCACCCATTTGTTCACCTGTTAGGCAGGTATGCCCTCGACAAGAACCTTGGCGGAATTCCGAGCGAGTAGAACGACTGCCTGACGATCCACTTCAGGAATCGCCACCAGTAGCCTTTGCCGAATCGCCGGTCCGAGATCTCGACCGGCCTGTCTATATAAACAAGGCGGCCGAGTTTAAGCAGCCTCTTTCCAAAATCGACATCCTCGAATTTCGGCAGGTCCCGAAAGCCTCCGGCCCGTTCGTACATCTCACGGCTGGTGAAGATCGCTGTTTCGCCATATACAAGACTGGAAGTATGCGCCTGGTTCACGAGGGCCGTCATCATTCGGGCGAAGATCGATCCGCCTTTGAAATAGACCTCGAAGTGGCCTCCGGAAACCTCTTCCATTTTCATGAACTTCTTTATCTGGCTGCCGGATCCCTGAACGGGACGGGCATCGGCGTAGACAAACCAGAAGATGTCACCCGTGGCGTGCTCTGTCCCAAGGTGCATCTGCAGTCCGCGGCTGGGCCTGCCGAAGCTCACTATCTGCGTGTTCTTGATCTTCTCGTGGGTCTCAGCGATATCTAGCGTGCGGTCCGTCGATCCCCCGTCGACGATGACGAGCTCCGACACGTTGACGAGCCGCGAGATGGCATCGAGTGTCTTGCCGATCGTCTGTTCCTCATTGTAAGTTGGGATGATAACGGAGATATCCATTCGGGCCGATCCGGATCGCAGTTAGTACCGAAACCGCGTATAAGATAACAGCAATTCACGTGGATTAAAACGGCCTTCTTCCGGGCTTGTGTCCCAGGCTCGGAAGGTCTGAGCGGGCGGCCGGAAGCGGTTGCAATTTGGGGGTACGGATGTTATAAAAAATGTTCGCCTTCCGTCCGCGGAAGGCCGCTATTTATTCCACAGTAGCTCAATGGCAGAGCATTCGGCTGTTAACCGAAGGGTTGTAGGTTCGAGTCCTACCTGTGGAGCCAATTTAATCAACAAGTTAGCCCGACCAACATGGTCGGGCTTTTGTTGTTTTCCTAAAAAGTTTCCTAACACTCAGCGTGCTATCTTGACCGTCCGGTGCTGAAAAGAGCATTCCAAGCTCATTTTTCTCTGTCTCTGAGGAACGAATTTAGGTGTTTTTCCTTGGAGTACAAGATCCTTGATCCTACTTGAAAGTACTTGATTTTGTTGGCCTTTCGCCATCTATGTAGTGTCATTCTGGAGATTCCGAGCAATTGTGCTGCTTCTGTTTCGCTGAGCAAGGGTTCTTCCAGTTCTGATTTCCGGTAACCGCCGGCCGGAACTTCCGTCCCTCCACGGTTTTGTTGCCATTCAAACGCCGTTTTAAATGAATTAGTATTAATTCTATATTCGAATCTAATCGTATCCCTCTCTATCACAATTCGATTTATAAGGTTTTCAGCCACTATTTGTTTTTCACGTTTTGTAAGGATGTTCCAGTTTTCTCCAATTGAATCCTTTCGTCCCGAAAGGATTATCGCACTGTTTCGTTCTGCAAACGCCTCTTCAATGATTGATGTTTCGATTTTGGTACCGCATAGTGCACACGAAAATGTTTTCGCACTCTTTCGGCGTACCATAGGTTTACCGCAATTACAGAAGACTAAGCCGGAGAAAATAGTGGCTGACTGTTTCGCAGGCTTTCTCGTTTTTCCAAGGATGTTATTTGCCCTTTCCCAAATAGCTGTTTCAACAATTGGATCAACCGTAACGGCTCTGCCCTTTACAGTTCGAATTCCTTTTGCGGTTGAATCGCGAATCAAACGATCGATTGTTGTATCGGAGAACCGTGCTCCTTTTCTGGTTCGGTGTCCGGTCTCATTTAGAATCCTCGCAACAGTCTTCTTTCTTTTGTGTTTCAGAAACAGCTCATATATCAATCGCCGTATCGGAGCTTCCTCCTCGTCGACTAAAAGCTGACCTTCGAGCCATTTATATCCAAAAGGCGCAACTCCGCCGACCTCCTTTACAGGACTTTGCGGATCCGAATCTTTACTTTGATTATTTTGCATTTCGCCTCTTAGCCTCATCCAGGATCTTAGTGATAGCTTTTATTCGTTCTGCTTCATTCTCTGGTGCGGATTCAATAGTTATCTTGTATCCCTTTACCCTTGAACCGGTTTCTGATCCGATTTTGGTGTTAGTCACCGAATCAAGGAAATGATGGAAGTTCTCCGGCGAAAGAAAGTGCAGCTTTTCTTTTTGGAGTCCCGAAACCAACTCGCTGGAATATTTCCTGATCTTCGCTAGATGTTGTTCGTCTTCTGAAACCACCGCAACATGCTCAAATCCCGCGGCAAAACATTTTTGGATGTTCGAAATTTCATACTCAACGGAATTTGTAATCGCAATTTCACAACCGATTCTCAGTCCATCTTTTTCCAGCGCAACATCAACTTTTCCGGCTCCGCCAAACACCTGTTGCTCGATGTTCGACACGAAACCACTTCTTTCTCCGATTCTCTTGAGCAGCTTCTGAATATAAACATGCTTCGCATGACCCCTGTCTTGAAAAGGCGAGTCCCCAGATTCCCTGTCTCTGGCTTTTTTGCCGCTTGAGAGTTTTTGCTTTTCCTTTTTCGTAACGGGCTTAATTTTGTTTCCGTCTTTATGTTTTTTGGTACTCGATGAGGCTACGAGAAACTCAATTCCAAGTTCCTTTTCGACCCGTTCCCTTGATGCGGCGTATTTCTGGCGAGACTCAACGAGAACTTCGGAGTGGCGCTCGGACGCAGCCGTGGCCTCAACTTGTTTCGTAAGATCTGTAGTCATATTAAAGTCGTATTCCGCTCGTTCAATTCGAACGATCGCTTCGCCTACACCTAGATTTTGAAGGCTTTTGCCATCAAAAAACGTAAACCCCTTCGCAAGTCTTTCCGAGTCAGCTTCTGCGAGACGGAAGCATATTCTCGTATAACAATTTGAAAGCACGCTTGAAGCCACTTCCTGATTTCTGCTCAATAACTGCCGGAACTCCTGGTGAGCCAAGACAAGACCGATGTTGTACTTCCTCACGCCGGAAAGAATGCTCTCCATCGAAGGAGTTATGAAATTATGGAACTCATCCATGTAAACAGAAAAGAAAGGCCTCTGACGCGAATCCTGGCGGCTGAGTGCGATCTGATGGAGCTTGGAGACCATCAGGGAGCCAAGCAGATGGGAATTCTCCTCACCTATCGCGCCCTGCGAAAGCTTGATCAACAGGACTTTCTGGTTGTCCATGATGTCCCGAAAATCGACTTTCGATTCCTTTTGGCAAACGATGTTCCGAATCAACCTTTGGCGAAGGAACGTATCAAGTCTTATAAGAATTGAACTCTGAGGTTTTCCGCTGATTAGAGGAAATTCGTTGTTCCAAAAGTAGCGGATCGATTCATCATTTGTAGATTTCAAGATTCCATCACGGAAGTCTTTTTCGACAAGAAAACGTTTGAGATCAAACAAAGTGCCGCCGTCGTCACTGTCAATGATCGCGAGAATTGCGTTCGACAACACGGCGTCCATAACGTCACCCCAAGAGGTGGAAAACCGCTTGAAGGTTGCCGTCAGGTCCGAAGACAAAAGTGTCTTTTCCAGCTCGGAATTTGCCCTAAGGATGTTGAACCCAATTGGGAAGTCCGCGTCGGAGGGATCAAACAATATGACGTCTCCTGTTCTATTCTCCGGAATTCTTGAAACGACGTCGTCTATCAGGTCACCATGCGGATCGAGGACACAAAGGCCCTTGCCGTTTTCTAGATCTTGAGCGATCAAATTTAGCATCAGATTCGATTTACCCGAACCGGATGCCCCGATCATATGTGTATGTTTCACCCTTTGATCTTCGGACAAGGAAACAGTTGTTGATTTTCCGGCATGATTGTTGTCACCAAGGACCAGATTTCCGTGTCTCGCAATCTCAGGCGCGGATTTGGTGAGATTCTTGTTGCGTTGGAACCTTTCAACGTCAATCGGTCCAGAAGGCGGATGAATTATTGAGTTGAGCTCCGAAATGTTTAAGAGCATTCCACTCCGGTAGGTCGTCCTCGAAAGCAGCGAAAGAAAATGATTGTTGTGAGAAGCGATGTCGTTGCGGAGTGCGATGAGTTCGTTCCCGTTGCCGCTCGAAAAAGTTCTGCAATTCCCGCCGATTTGGCGGAGAGTCTGCCATGCCTGTTCCCTGTTAGCGGCGGAAACAGCGATTCTGATTGAACAAGCGAAAAGGGGAGCCGAGAGTTTTTCTTTCAGGCTTGAAACGAACCTTGGATTGTTGTCATTAAGGTGGGCTCGCAACCCTTTATTGGAAATTGCTTTGTTAACTTCTGTGTCCCAAGCGGATTGCGTTGCTTGAAACAGCACTTGAACCACGGCGTTTTGGTTTTCGCCCAGGTTTCCGAGCACACTAATCAGCCCTGTAAGCGGGTCCGGAGTGTACTTGCGAAACGTTTGAAGTGGAAACAAAAAACTGTGCTTCAATCCGAAATCCGCGATGACGGTTTGATCGCGATTTCGAAAATGGTTCTCCAGAGTACCGGCGTGTTCGGAAATAATGGCGTCCGGAAAGAAGGTGTTTAGTTGATTCCTTAGAAAACCGGCGATAGCTCCGTCACATGCAAGCTGCAGTATGACTTCCTTGGAATCGGCTAATAATTCAAAACTCAAGGGACTTTTAATGCTGCTCAGACTTGATATGAACTGGCTTACAGCATTTGGTGATGTCTCGAAATCGTTTGGCAGCAGAATTTGAAGTTCTGTTAGGGGTTCTTTCCGGTAAAACGCCTTGGGTTTTACTACTTCCGGTTCAGCCTCTTTCGCTTGACCGGCAGATTCCCCGAAGTCAACCTTTTTTCTCATCAACAACCTGCTCACATTGCCACCGACTTTTGCGTCATCGGTAATCGGCGCCTGGATTCTCGAACTGACCTTTACATGTTTGAAGACAGGTTCGAGCGCTACCGCATAGTCAAAGACCTGCCACCCCCGCAGCGCCTTTTCCCATTTAGTAAAGGCGTCCACCAGCGCAACTGTCTGTCTTTGTTGTTTTGTGTTCTCACGCATGCGTCAACTTCCGTTATTCATAAAACTCTTCGAGCACAGGTTGTTGTTCGACTATGTTCAGCTCGCCGAGTTCGCGGGCATCCAGTAGATCTGTCGCTTCCCGCAGTGAAGATCGAACTGACTGTTCAAACGCATAGTAGATATCTTCACGATAAAATGTTGGAGGAACTAAGAAATGCTCCATCACCGCACCCAGCACCGGCACCTGAAGGATGATCAAAACCAGCCTGCTCGGGGTCCTTGTGAATCTCTCGGTGATCAAAAGCGAGGTACCGAGAACAACTGCACTGACGATGAAGGCTGATTGTCTAAATGAAATCAGCAAATAAGTTCTACTGGTTGACAGCAGATGCCATTCGCGCCGGGTGATTCTTGAAATTGCAGTTTGATCAACGTGTCTGGTTTGAAAGACTTCCTCAACTTCATCAAACAGTTCCAAAGGGGTAAACTGACAATCCTCGATCACCGTCCGCCGCCGGTTAAAATCCGGCCTTGTCGTGAAGGCCTTGTAAATCAACCACTTGAAGAATCTAAAAAGCGCCTGGATCGGTTTGAAAAGACCGCGAACAAAGCTACGCAGCATTCTCTTCAGCCATCGATTCTTTGGAAACAAAAAGCTGACCAGCCACGAAAAGCCGAAAACTATCAGCACGATCCAGAAAACGACCTGCAGGAGACCAAACATCAGTGCAGATAATTCACTCATCAGATCTCCTCGTTGATGAGTGCTTCCGTCAGAAGATGCTCAACATAGGTATAGGCACCGGCGAAGTCCTTTGCGGGATACTCGAAATGGAGCTTGAACCAATTGTCATTGGGTCTTAGCAGCTGCAGACATGAACCATGCCGGTGATTCTTGACGAAACCGGGCGGGTCAAAGATATATACTTCCGAAGATTTCGTCCTTTGCTGGACGATCCTTCCCTGTATCCGGTACCTGATCTTGCCCCGGTAATCGAAGACCAAGAATTTGCCCCTGTAAATCGTCTGCTTTCCGGTACGGGTCATCTTCCAGTCCCTTGGTTCGGAAAGAACGATTGTTACGTTCTCTATAAAATCCAATATCCTTCCCATTCTTCACTCCTCTCTAAGCGCGGGTTCTAAAACGATCAACCCCCGCTGCATACCGGACAATCTTCCCGTTTCTTGATCATTCCGGTCTGATTAAGCGCCATCCCGGTCAAGTCTGCTTCGCGCCAGTTGAACCTCTCGATAGTTCCCCATCCCATAAGGCCTCGGTGAACAAAAAACGTCGTAAACGCGGCAGCCATAAAGCAGCTTGATATGATCGCCGACGCACACGGCATGATCTTGTCGGGGTCAAGGTTTGGAAGTGCACACCACAAACACGGCTCGATTGTCGTAGGGTCTTGGTAGAAGACCTGGCAACGCATTCCGTCGCGCGACAACATTGAAAAGACCGCAGGGATGCGCCGGCGGCGAGCCTCTTGTGCCGCGGCTAAACGGCAGGAGTTGTTGTCGACCCCGACCACCAGAATGTCCGCATCAATTGAAAAGTCTTCCAATGCTTCCTCAAATGGGAGTCCGATGCCGGTGATTGCTGCTCCGCCAACCGCTTGACGCTCCAGGTTGGCAGCCAGGCGCATGCCTTTCAATTCCCCTAAATCTTCTTGAAAGAAGAACTGCCTTGATAGATTCGTACGGTCAACCCGATCCGGATCGATGACCGTCAGTCGACGGGCACCGCTTCTTGCCAAGCCGACCGCTACCCAGCTGTTTAGGCCTCCACCGCCGACAAGGACAATTCTTTTGCCACTCAACGCGGCCTGGTCATGAGCCGGTACACCGTCATGCCGGGCGAACATGTCCGGTTCCGCCGGATGCGTTACCGGAATTTCGGTTGCTGTGATTCTTGTAATGGGGTTTTCAACGGACAAGAAACTACTTGGGAATTCCGCAAGATCGTCGGTATCGCCATCGAATTTTGCGGATTCTTTTGATGTTTTGATTTTCATGGAATCTCCTAATAACTAGTCGAGCTTGTAAATATTTGGCTCAATCTTCTGGACACCGCTTCCAACCACTTTGATAGTGACCCTGTTCGTTTCAATGGATTTTCCCCAGAAACGGATAAAGCGATCCCGCACCATGATCGCGTTGACCAGATTGGGCGAGTAGTCCTTAAGCCAGTCTTGTTCTTGGTTTAGGTCAATGCTGCTTGGGCGCGTTGCATTTTTGCCTTGTCCCGGGTGTGAGTGGACCCACAGAGCAAAATAAGTTTCTGTGGTTTCCATTGCGATCAATGCCCGCCCCAGTAAATTCGCGTCCGCCTTCACGCCAGCTTGAGATGCTTCGCCGGTGACGTCATAAACACCGCCGACGCTGATATCTCCGCCGCACTTAACTCCGGCGGCTACGATCATTCTTTCGGCCGGGAAGAGCGATTGGTTCAGTTGAACGAGGACCGAAGAATGGATTATCATCCGGCGGCCGGTTGCTCCTGTGGTCAGAGGAAGTTGTTTTGGAGTGCCGGATCCAGGCTGAAGGACCGGCGCTTTTTTATCGAGCAACGCCGGTGTGGTGATAATAGAGAATTGGTTCTTTATTTGTTGTTTTGCACAAAAAAGTTGGTTGATAGTAAAAAGCGCATTGGAAAGCGCCCTCGGTGAATCAGTGAAGTGCCCAGATTTGATCAGCGTTAAGACTTTCCCGATTTCTTCATCAAGCAAACTGATTGCAACGTCGCCGGTAATGAGGTTTCGATACGCCAACGCTTTTTCGATTTCAAGTCTGGTATTGCTGAGAAGATCCAGGGAAAGCTGAATAGCCAGAATCGAATCAAATCCGTCGGTTAGATTAAGAATCGTTTTCAATGACCGGTTGAGCTTTTTTTTCAACGCTTTCGAGAGCTTTTCCAAAACGAATGCCGGATCCGAGTTGGAGGTTTTGTTCCGCCAGCGGCGCAAAGACCAGATCGGCCCTTGATTTACATTTTTTGTTTCATTGCCCATAAGACTCAACATAATTATCTCCTTTTGCGGTTACGGAGCGATTCGTCCAGAATCCGCTCCATGTACAGAATTGCGTCGTCGACATTTCGCGCTGGCCGTGTCCAATGAAGGCGGAACCACCCGTTTTTCAAGAGCTGAAAACACGGACCTTTCCGGTGTCTTTTGATTTCCGGTGGAGGGTTGCGTATATAAACGGAAATCTGCCGGGATCTCCGCGCGGTTTCGATGCGGCCCTGAAACCTGTTGCCACCGGCTACGAAAAACCCTTCATAAACTTCGTTCCGGCCGTCTGCCTGTTTTGTCCAACCGCGTTCGTCCCAGGCCCCGCGGCGCGGCGGTTTGACGGTGACCGGTTTCGCTACCGCGATTCGGGTCGAGGTTGCAGGTGCTGCGCTAACGACAATTGCCTCAGTGGGTTTAATCCGAACCGGTTCGCCAGAAGACGGCGGGATTACGACGGCATCGCCTGCCTTTATTGCTACCGGATCATTTCTTTTTGGCTTTATCTTCATTTTCCTCTTATCGGCGAGAGCGACGGGTGAATCCATCCACCCACCGCGGACGGAAATCCTGCTCAGGATCCAAAAAAGGAGAATCAAGAGCAGGATCAGCAATACGACCGGCATGGTTCATGTCCCTCCTATTTGCTACCGGCCTCAACATCAGCCTTGGTTGCAAATACCTTTTGGCCTTCCGACACTGCCTGATAAATGTCATCGTTAAACCCAAAGGCACCGCCCTCAGGCTTGTTGAGCTGAAATCCATTTAGATCGAGCTGCGTCAGAATGTCCCGCGGCTTTGTACCGGGCTCCAATTCCACGTCCTTAAATTCTCGTTTTCCGTCCGTGCCCGCCACGGAGATGATGATCTTCTTCATTTTGAGTTTTCTCCTTTCTGTTATATTCGTAGGCAAGAAAAGCTCGCCTATTCCGAACAATAGAGAGACAGCGGAAAGGAGTCCTTAAAAAAAGGAAGAAATATTCTTAAATTTTTATGTAATCCGATTTAGAGCCCAAAATATCGTGCCAAAAACGACTCCGACATTTTTTGAATTTGATGATTACACGCTGATCCCTAAGGAGAGATTGCTCTACCGTCGTGGAGAGACTCTCAACGTAAAGGGTAAGGATTTCGACGTTCTGGTCTTCTTGGTCGAGAATGCCGGGACCCTAATTAGCAAGGAGGAATTCCTTGATGAAGTGTGGCCAGATGAGTCCGTAGAAGAGGGAAACGTTACGACATGCATATCGAAGTTACGAAAGGCTCTGAACGACGATTCGAAAAACCCTGAGTTCATTAAGGTGATTCCAGGACACGGTTATCGGTTTCTGAAGGAAGTCAAAAACCGATACTCATCATTCTCAAAACGAGATACTGAAGAACCATCAGAAGCGGATGACGCAACGAGTTTTGAATCTAAAGCTGTTTTAGAAGACACGAAACGGATGGCGAAACGCCGCCCAAATTCCCAACGCTTCATGTGGAGAGGATTTACTTATGCATTAACGTCGATTGCTGCGCTCTTCGCAGGGTACTGGATGCAACTGGAGCCGGCCGAAATCGATGACTATCTCATTCTGGCGATACCGTCAATTACATCAATCTTCTTTTTTATGTGCTACGCCGAGCGGTTCCCCCCGCCGGATCTCGAAAACACTGAGGTTGAGATTACGGTTCGGTATGATGCGATTAGGAACTATGCGCTGGTTGCCTTCTTGCTGATCGTAATTGCACTTATCCCGACGTATTTTTTGCCATATAACTTCTCGTTTTCGCTGGTTCTTTCCTTATTGGTATTAGGTGGATTGCATGTTTCCTATGGAATATTTCTTTTCCGTGACAAGAATGCGAAGACACTGCCTTCTATCAGGCACCAACTGGTGTGGCCGGTAATTTTATTGATTGGCTTCAGCTTGTATTTTGGGCTGAGCTTCCACGCCTTGTCGGATTCGTCGATTGCCTTAGTTCCAATTGCATTGGTGCTGATCCTGTTTTTCTTAACTAGAAATCTAAGCAAGACGAAATTCCTGGTGGTGAGTTTGGCATACTTCCTGCTTCTGACGATTGCAGCTACCCTGGCTAGCGAATACTGGATTGTTGCTCGCGATCTTTTGCTGATGCAATTCTGTATCATCGTCTCCGCATACCTTGCTGTCTTCGAGTCGTGGAAAATCACTTCGGATATTGCGAGGAAGGAACAGAATGTTGTTCTTATGGATCAAGATAAGGCGGAGCTTTATTCTTTGGGAGCACTGACCGCGCTAATGCTTTCGATTTGGGCTCTTCCGTTCTTTTTTATTTTCAGTCAGTACGGTTCCTTGTTCCTAGCTTTCTTTGGGGTTCACGCGTTTTTCGCTTTTGTTATTTGGATTTATCTTGGGCGGGGTGAAAAGCTAAAATTCAAACATTGGGGCTACGGCAAGATCGTTGCTGGGCTGACCTTTATTCTGCTCCTTGTGATGGTAACGATCCAGAATTCATTACCTAATCAAGATAGTGGTATTACAATTGCAAATTGGGGCGCATTTTTCTTCATTTTTGTTCTATCTATACTGATCGCCCTACCACTGATTTTCAGATTGAGAGACGAAAAAGTCGCGGTAGTTTTTTCTGATCGAATTAACTTTACAAGAGCTCTGTCGTTAATGGCTTCCCTTACTTGTTTGATCCTCCTCTTTTTAAGTGATGTATTCGAGAAAGGGACTCTTTTTCAGGCTAAAGCACAGCTAGCTTTCGCTTTCTATTTTGTAAGTGCTTGTTTGTGCATTATTGCATCTGTTATCAACTTCTTTTCCAAGCCCGGTTTCGGTAAGGCGATTTTGAGTTCATTTGTTGGTTTCTTGATTCTTTCCCGTGTTGTGACGACGATGTTGATATCCTTGGCCGTGTTTCTGCCTTCTGTCTACGTTGGAAACAGTCTTCTGGACTCAAGTTATTTTGCGCTTCCGTTCTTACTCTCTGCTATTGGTGGATTCTCGTTAAACGACTATTTCGACGTTGACAAAGATCTGATAAACAAACCATATCGGGCTATTCCAAGCGGAAGGATTTCAAAACAGTTCGTACTCCTTTTTAGTATGCTCTCGATCGGTTTTGGAATTGGGACTGCGATCTTTGTATCGATGACTGGCTTTCAGCTAACGGTATATTTGTTTTGTATTGCTGGAGTTGCGACCTACAACGTATTCGTGACCTATTTGAGTTTGACCAAGACCTTTCTAACCTCTGCCGTTTCATCGCTTCCCATTTTGTTCTCTGTGGTCGTCTTTGATTATCCGAGCGCATTTCTCTTCCTTCCGATTGCGGCGTCTTGTTTTGTCCTAGGGCGTGAATGGTTGATGGACATACGCGATATAGACGGTGATTCTGAAGGTCGCTTAGTTACAATTCCGATGAAGCTTGGATCTTCAAATACCGCAGTCTTAGGATTCGGACTTCAGCTACTAGGTGCTCTTTTGTTGTTGCCGCTGGTATTTTTCGAAAGGTCGGCCATATCAATTACGTTGTTCTTGTTGATAATAGCTTCGGTCGCTGTGCTCATCCCGCTCTGGTCAATCCGGTCCGGCATGTTCCAACGGCGAGCCATACAGATGCTTTGGTTGCCAATGTTTTTGGGGCTGCTCTTCTTCGCAGTTTGATCTGGTTGAAAAAAAGAAGGAAGCGAAATCCGTAGATAACGCTTCCTTTTGCTGGGGGTGAGGAAGGAGATAGCTAAGCTGTGGCTCCCGCCGGTTTCGGTGTGAGGGAACCGAACCCGGCACCTGCTTGGCTACTCGACGCCCCAGTATCATTTCCGCGAACCGAGTTCATAAACGAACCAAGTCTTGCGGTGATTTCGAATTGCTTCATCGGACGAAGCTCCTTAAAGCTTGAAGTAAACGCATTCGATAGCGACCATAAGTTTCCGGTTTGAAATTCCGGGTGCTCAGGTTCGAAGTAGTTCTTGTGAACAACTCGAACCAGGTGTTTCGGAATCCCGCGAATCCGCCCTTCTATAAACGCTTCATAGATCAGAAGCTTTGCGTGATTCTCACTGAGATTCCGTTCTTTCATTTCATGTACATCTGCTTTGAGAGGCTCAAAACTGCGATGTATGCGGTCAACTGCGATCGAAAAGGAGTCAGAGAGGTTCAGGCTCTTTGAGTGCTTCTGAGACAGCGTTGTGAAGTCTCCGCTAAATGTCATATTGTCGCAGACGAGTACTCTGAGCCCTGCGGTAAGGCCGAGCCTCATAGATTTATCATTCGCGTTCCGCAATCCGATTGAAAACCGACACCCTGAGAATTCCGTATCCAGGTCCATAACACCAAACATCTTCATTCCATCATTTGAAACGGCGTATTCGTCCCTCGTGATTGAGAGTGATCGCATTGACAGTGCCTCAATGAGCGATTCAACAAAATCTAAATGGGCAATGGGCTTGTGGGTCCTCGTCGGCTTCGGTAATGGAATCGACTTCAGGTCTTCTCTGGAAATAAGTTCGGTACCGTTCGTGAGCAGTACGGCTTCGGTTCCATTTTTTTTCATACTTCTTTCTCCTTATGCTCGATCCGCGCTTTCGGCGGTGGACGCTTTGGTAAATTGCCACTCGATCATTAAGAAAGTAATGCACGTCTTAAGACGGCAATTCGTTTCCTCCTGTCGGATTGTTGGCGCGTGCGGTTTGTCCGCAGCCTTCCGCTTGCAACTCGTACCTACCCCTTCTGAGAAAAATCGAAAGGACCCCATGAATTAGTCTAAATAAATCTTGCGTTGCAAACGGAAGGCTGCGAACAAGCTTTCGCGCTTATGAGTTGATTTTCGGAACAAAGGTTTTGGCGCTGAACGGCCGGGATTGACTGCCATCGATCATCATCTTCATGTAGACATTGAAATTTGGAAGGCTGACGAGATCTGTCGATGCGACCTCCGGGTGGAATTCCCGGGCCAGTTCCGTAGCGTCTTTTGCCCCAAGTCGGAACGAGATGATTGTTCCCGCGTTGCCTAATACGGCTTCCCTAATTCTCGGCTCCAGCTGATAAAGATACTGGTTTGCAAGCACAAGCGAAAGCCGGTACTTGCGCAATTCGGACAGCATCAGTTCAAGGCTCTTAGTCGTAAAGTTATGAAACTCGTCGAGGTAGACTGTGAAGTCCTTGCGTTCGGATTCCGGCACGTTAGCGCGGCTGAGGGCTGCGAGATCAAATCGTGAGATCAAAAGCGAGCCGAGAAGATTTGCCGTATCGTCTCCAAGTTTTCCTTTCGCGAGATTGACGACCAGAATCTTGCCTTCATCCATAATCTTTCTGAGATTCAGGGGTTTTTCGGGCGCAGTAAGTATTCTCTTAAGAAGTGGATCGCTGAGGAAAGCCCCGACCTTGTTCTGGACTGGGGAAATGGCTTCAGTTCGGAGTCGCGAAGTGTAGCCTTCGTACTCTTTTGACCAGAAATCCCGAACCTGTTCATTGGCTATCGACTTAGTGACCTCGCGTCGGAAGACGTTGTCAGTGAGGATTCTTAGGATATCGGAAAGATTCGATCCTGGGTGATCAAGTAAAGCGAGGATGGCGTTTCTCAAAATGTGCTCAAGTCTCGGACCCCAGGAATCAGTCCAAAGGTGTTTGAAAACCTGCATCATGCCAGAGCAGGCGAGTGTACGGCTTGATTCCGGAACATTTGAAAACGGATTGATCCCATAGGGTTGCTGCGGATCCGTTGCATCGAAGTCGATTATGTCGTCTTTGCGAGACCAGGGTGCGTTACGCTTTACGTCCTCTGCAAGATCTCCGTGAGGATCGAGAAGGGCAAATCCGTTGCCCTTCTTAAGATCTGAGTACATGAAGGTCTTAAGAAGCGTGGACTTTCCGGTTCCGGTTTTTCCTAGGATGTAAATATGGGATCGACGGTCCTGCGGTAGGATGCCGAACTCATAGCTCTTTCCGCGTGATGAGACCTCGGCGAATATGGTTGGAGTGTCTCCTCCGACTGGCTGGTCGGGCAGATCGTGAGTGTATTCAGGTGTCGATGTATCTGGGCATGGACTCACATTACCAGAGCTTCATAATCCTGTATAGACTGATTTTTTCGGCACCAGGAATCTGCTCATGATCTCGCCGCTTTTAGTGCGAAAATCGCTCCAAAGTTCTGCTCATTTGAGAATCTTCCGGTGAATTGAGTCGGTGGGTCTCAGAGGTTTTCGATCCGTTTACATTGTGTTTCCCGAAGTTCTTCCATTTTGTAATCTGGATCTTCAAAATCGGCCGGCGCTCAACAAACCGTATGTAGCCATTTGTTTCCAGCCGATTCAAATGTCGGTGAATTGACCTCGCTGACATTCCAGTTTCTTCCGAAATCTTGCCCACGTTCCGATGAGCGATACCCGTCTTTCGCTTCGCATACGTGATCAAGTATAAATACACCCAGATCGCCGGACCCATCTGGCTTCGGTGCTTGCCCTCAGGACTGACTACAAGGCCGGAGTAGACGGGAGTCCACCAGCTTGTATTCCTAATGCCTAATTTTTTCGAACTTGATTCCGATTCAGTTTTAGTTTTGGGGGATTTGCAGAGTGGAAGTTCTTGAATCTTCATGTCATGAATTTTAGCAGCCAACTACTAGCGTGAATAGACTGATTTATCAGCCATCAAGATTCGTGGTTCATTCAGTTGTCCCCGAGGGCTGTTACTACTATTTCAGTACTTTAGTTCATTTTAGGTTGGTTCTCGTGCGTTGAGAAAACTGAGATACTTAAAGAAAGTTTTGCCGCTTCCGTTTCTAATAATCAGACGATTTTGGCACGCGATGCGCCAGTTCAGACACGAGTCGTGCCGAATCTGACAACCAGATTCAGAATTTGTGGATAAATTCACCAGTTCAGCTGTTAAATCAAACTCTCTCGTTGTCCCCTAAGACAACGACTTGGGTAAGACTGATTTTGGGGTACCAAAAACTCTTGCACGTCAGTAGGGAAACGGTATGATTAATGCATCAGTCAATCAGTGGGGCTCACCTTTACACAGTTAGCCTCTTACTCTCACAACAATGCCAATTTCAAGAATAAGAGTAGTAAATTTTCGATCTATTAAAGCAATAGATGAGTCTATTTCTCCTATTTGTGCATTGATTGGCCCGAACAATGCAGGCAAGAGCAATATCCTTAGATCAATCCAAAGGGTACTAGAAAAGGATTGGTTGACCCGAAATTCGTTTACTGAAGAGGATGTTTACGGAAGGGATCCAGATAAAGACATCGAGATTACCTTGGAACTAGACCCACCGTATGAGTACCAAAGATTCAAAGAAGCTGAGCCCGTAGATATTTCATCAATTTACTTTGAATTTACTCGTTATAAGATTGGCCCCAACGCTGGTGAACGACGTCTTGAACAAAAATGTTTTGGGCCAGAAGGAGATGCTCCGGTTGTACTAGCAAAGGCTCCAAAGAAGGGCGAGAGGAGAAAATTCGAGACGTTATATAGTACTCCAAAGGAGGTGAGGGAAAACAACCCTTTAATCTATATTGGGTCGAATCGAACTCTTAGGTCTCAGCTTCCCGGCTCTAGGTATTCTGTTTTGAGACAGTTGTTCGAGAGTATTGATCAGAACCTTCAAGATCCTGAAAACAAAATAAAAGTAAAAAGGATAGGTGGTGAGGAAATTGAAGTAACCAGGTTAGAGAGGTTTCACAGGTTGATGCAGGAAGCGATGAAAGTGCTTCGGACCGATCAATTTAATGAGCTTGAAAGAACAATTAAGGTAAATGCTCTGAAGCTTCTTGGGTTTGATCCAGTTGAGGACGAAGAAAAGCTGAATTTGTTCTTTTCACCTTTCGATACTTTCGAATTCTATAAATCACTTGACCTTCAAATAGGTGAAGGCGAGATGTCAATAAGCGCAACTGAAGTAGGTGATGGCCTCCAAAATGCAATCATCATGGCAATGCTCCAGGCCCTCGAATCTCATAAGAAGAAAGGCGCAATATTCCTAATTGAAGAACCTGAAATGTTCTTGCATCCACAAATGCAAAGGTCTCTCTACAAGACGCTGCGCGAGTTGGGTAAGACTAACCAAGTTATATATACGACGCATTCACCCCACTTCGTCGCTATTCCCGAATATGATGAAGTGATTCTGGTGCGTAAAGATCAAGAAGGTACTTCACTTCGAAGATCTGATCTCGATAATAATGACGTGAGAAGGGAAAAGCTGATAAAAGAGTTTGACCCAGAACGCAATGAAATGTTCTTTGCCACACGTTTATTGCTAGTCGAAGGCGACACAGAGAAACTCGCTTTCCCTGAATACGCCAATAGACTCGGATTTGATGTTGATAGAGCAGGAGCAACTATCGTTGAAGTAGGTGGTAAACGAAATCTAGTTGAGTTTGCTAAAATAGCTAGCTCATTCAAGATTCCAACGGGTATCGTTTACGATAAAGATTCTTCAGAGTTCAAGGATGATCGTGAAAGTGAGAATGAGTACAATGCCAAACTTGATTCGTTCAAAACAGCAGATGGGGTAAACGAAGTTTGGAGATTTGATAAGAATTTTGAAGATGAGCTGAGAAATGCGATGGGTGAGGAAACTTATCAGGCATATTGCCAAAGATTTCCGAACACCAGAAAACCTACCCGGGCGAGATTGATTGCACTGGATAAAGATTCCCAAATCCCTGAAATATTTCAAGAGATAGTTAACTGGTTGGTCAAGAAGCCAGTGGACGAGTAACTCTGTCTTCGTTCAAGAGTACGCTTTGAGTTCTACTCACCCAGCATTGCATTCTTCGAAATATCTGAACGATCGGCTTAAGAATGCGTAAACCGTTCGAGCTCTGCCCCTGCGCGCCCCACCAGAGGGGATGACCCCCCGATTTTGGACCACATCAAACGGTGTTTTCAGCTTAATTAAGACGGATTTGTCCTTCACAGAAAAGTTCGAAACTATCGAATCCATGAATTCCCTTTTTTTACGGATATTTCCCGATTTATACCTTAAATAAGCCGAGTTTGAGAGTTCGAAAAAACTCACCATTTTTTTTGAAATATCGGCAAAATCCACTTTTCGGTCGTTAATTTGATCGTCCAATCGGTCTTTTTCTTCCGTCATTTTCTCCTTCTTTGCTACGAACACATCCTCATCCAACACACCGTCGAGATAGGCGTCAGTAAGTCGGTCTAAGCGATTGGCTATTTTTTCTATTTCGAGTCTGATTCTCTTTTTATCCTCGTTCGATTGATCCTTTTTTGCTTTTTTACTCTCTTGAAGCCATCGTTCAAACAGTGCGATTTCCACATCCGAAAATTTGAGGTCTAAAAGCGTATCGCAGAATATCTTTTCTATAGCGTCTTCCCTGATTCCTTTTTGGGCACATTTGCGAGTGTGGCAACGGTAGTATCTGATTTCTTTTTGGATCTCACCGGTGAGAAGCCTTTCGCACCGCGAGCACTCCAATCTGCGCCGAAAGACAAAGGTGCCGGCAATCTCCCGCTTATCGATATCGCAGGTTCGGTTGCTTGAAAGCATATCCTGCACAGCTCGGAATTTCTCATCTGTTATGAGTGGGCGATGAACACCTGAGAATATCTGCTGAGTCTTTTTCATTCGAATTCTCCCTATGTAGAAAGGGTTATGCAGGAGGTTAAATAGGCCGTTTCGCGACACTTTCCGCCCGAATTGATTGCGCAGCCCGCGCTTATAAAGGTCATCTGCAAGGGAGGTGATACTGTAGTTTCCAGTCAGATAAAGTTCGAACGCTTTTTTTACAAGTGGCCCATGAATCGGATCGATAGTTTTTGCTTTCGCCGGGCCATTGTCCTGGTAACCCACAGGTGCGGGGAATGGATACAATCCTTGCTTAAGTCGCCCATAAAGGCCCTTCTTGACTTCCTCTTTGAGATTGCGGATGTAGTCGGCCGCTACCACTGCCTGGATATCTGCGGAAAGCCGACCTCCGCGTGAATCCAAATCGAGATTTTCGTTGGCGAAATGAACCTCTAATCCTTTGTCGATCATCTCCATCAGCTCAGCCCAGTCGCGAAGATTTCGAGCACTTCGATCAATTTTGTGCATAACAATCCCGGTAGCTTCACCTCTCTTGATCGCTTTAATCATCTTTGAAAAGACCGGCCGGCCACGTTTGGCGGCGGTTTCCTTTTCTTCGAATTCCTGGACTATATTTAGATCATTCTTTTGAGCATGGCGAAAAATGGCGGCCCTTTGTTCTTCGAGGGAAGTGCCGGTTTGGCCCTGTCTAACCGTAGACACACGTATATATGCAAAGTGAGATTTTGCTAAGCGGTTCATAGATTTTGCTTGATTTAATAGGGAAATCAAAAACTCAACTGAACATGTAGAAAATCCCAGTTGAGCTTAAGAAAATAGCTGGAGCGAGATTCTTTTAAACCGTAGTATTTAAAGGGAAACTCGTCAATATTTTAGTCTTGGAGAAGCCGCTCGAGTGCTAAAAGATAACGCTGCAGATTCTCAGCAGCTTCCTCCTTTTTCTCATCTTCGATCTCCGGAAAGTGCTCTTCCACCATTCGTATCAGTGGGCTCCTCCGATTGCCCGTCTTGATCTTACGCATTCGGAAGCGGCAACTCGTTTTCGAGGTAGACGCAATAGTATGCCATCGCGATCGCGTCAAAAACTCGCGCGTGATAGTTTGTTTGGCCTGGATTAGGAAGATCGAGTTTAGGGCGTAGTTGTGGGAATAGTTCCGCGAGCTTTTTCGCCATGTTCGCTTTGGTTGGCTTTAGCTCATCGCAGATCGCCTTTTTCACGATCCTCGGATCGACCACTTTCAGATTTACGTATTTACCGAATTCAGAAATTACCAGGGACTTTATCTTTTCTACAACAACGGCAACAAGTGAACTTTTCTGTTGATAAGTTACGGGGATCTCAACTGCTACGACATTAGCTCCTTCCAGATCGATCAGATTTCGAATAACGGATGCAAGTTTTCTGATCGTCTTTGGGTGAGAGTTTTGTTTGATCGACTTGATGCCATAGTCGTCGAGTTCGCCGCGGCGAAACACAGCAAATCCGATGTGGCGAGATCCCGGGTCGATTCCCAGGATGATTTCGTTTGATTTTCGTCTCATGTTTGTGGGGTGATTAATGATGTGAAGAGATTCCGGCTTGAGTAAGCCGTTTTTTTTCTTATGTCAGAGTCCAGGGCGGCGACTGACCAAGACCGGAGGACGCATTTACAAGGTCGAGCGCGTGTTTTCTTACTGTTTCTTTTTCAAGCAGTGAGAGTTCGTCTTGCAGAAGCTTCTCACCAAAGAAACAGTATTCGGACTGTCTCAAAGCAGCCCTCCCCTTTGGGAACCAGTGAGAAGTTGGAAGGGATTCCGATTTGGAGTTCCATCTCTTTCTCAGGTGTTCCCTGCGTTCAAGGTACAGGTCTTCAAAAAGAAGCCTGACCGGGGTGTGATAGATGATTTCGAAATCGAGGGCGGTCGAAATCGGCGGGTGCCTGGTTCCCGTTTCAAACTTTGAAACTGAGTAGGTGGTCTTGTATCCAAGCAGCAACGCCACTTGATCGAGGGTCAGCCCGGTCCTCTTTCGTGCGCCTCGAATTCCGTTCTTGAAATTCGATGGCATTTTGATTTTCGTTAGTGAGTCTTTGGTACTTAAATCGTAGCAGGAATTTCAACTCAAAAAGAAGACTGATAATTCCTCCGGTCAATTGCCTTGCCGGATTAGTCTTGAGTGTCTGTGAAGGTTCTTCAGGACGGGGGAACGACTCTCAAATTTCGTTTTAAATCTGCGAAATTGTCGCTAAAGAAGTCTGGTAAGGCCAGCTGGATATTCACAAACGGAATTGAATCTACAAGTTGAGTGCTACTGAGTTATCCACAGGAACTTCATAGTTTCCTATATCGTTATCAATAACAGCTTGGAAAGCTGTTTCGACGATGAATCAAGTGAGCTTTCTAAAAAAAGCGTACGAAACACCGATTCCAAATATTCCGGCGAGAAAAGCTGAAACAAAGGAGCCGAACGAGTAAAGATTTGGACCGTTGAAGAACAGAACGTTAATAACGAGATAGGTTAGGATCCAGAGAATAACCAAGACAAAGCCTAGGAATGCCCATACAAGCAAACCTTGGAGTAGCATCTTTTGTTCTTTGTTTGAATTCATCCTGTGTTATTTCCATTGTTGGTTGGTTGCGGTGACGCTTGAGGTTCGTTCCCCAATAGTTCATCTACCTTTTGACGCGTACGCCAGTATGCATCTTCCATAAACACATGCCGAAATTCACCATTTCGTCCAATACTTATTAGTCCGTCAATTTCAGTACCTTTTTCGAATCGCTTTCGGTCTTCTTCGTACTCTTTTAGAAATATCGGGTAGGCGAGCGGTGTTCGCAATACTTTGCAGCCGAGATATCGTTCCTTTGCATCGGGTATCAAAGGCAGGAGGTTATTTAGGCACTTCTCACCTAGAGCGTCGTTTTCCATTTCCCAGATGTCATCACCGATTTCACAGCCGATATCAACGGTAATCACGGTCTTGCCCGCCGGAGCCAGCCATGGCATCGACACCGCAGTTTCAGTCAGCCGAAAAAACGGATACTTATCTTCAGGAGTCCATGTAACAACATCCGGCAACAACCCACGCCCTTCAAAACGCATGTTCACAAATGTCATCGGACGGTACCTGAATTTCAACAGATAATCGAGAGTCGAGGTTCCATTTACGAGCCTTGCGAGAATGTGGACAGGGGCTGTGCTAATTACGGCTCCTGCGTCGATGCGCTTCCCTCCGACCTTAACGCCTACGACCTTTTCATTCTCAACGAGAATCTCCTCAACAGGGGAACTCAACCTGATCGAATCCATGATGTTTTCGGCGAGTTTCTGACACAATACTCCGACACCTCCATCGGGATACACGTGCCATACACCTGGATGTTCGGGTTTCTCCCGGCTATATCCGCATGATACGGCTCGACCTGTCCAGCGACTAGCAAGCTTCAAATATATTGTCCTGAGCATACTTCCCGGGATACTGTCTCCGACTGCCGATGAAAGGTCTTCACCGGGTGCTCCGGACCATGCTTCGGTCAAGGGAATCGCTATCTCGTTACCCAACTTCTCGCCATAGCTCGATCTAAACCAGTTCGCCGCCGACCCATTTGCGTTCATACCGGCGAGACCTTTGATCTTCGACTTGATCCCGCTTAACGTGAATCTTGGAACCAGCATTAGACCGAGTGGATAACTGTGAGAGCGTTTTTCGAGCCAAACCGATTCTCCATAGAGAGGCACATCCTTGCACTGCGCACCGACACCAATTGCATCAGCCAGGCGGTTCGTAACAAAGTGGGCCCCGAAGTCATATGTAAAGCCATCCTTGTCGTGGAAACTCTGTGCAAGCCCGGCTAGCCGCTCACCAGCTTCAAACAAAACAAACGGTATCCCTTTCTCATGCAAATAGTTCGCGGCAGTTAGTCCGGCGAGTCCGCCGCCAACGATTACAACAGGTTTATTTTTCGAAATATTTCTCATAGGCTTATGGCTTTGGAACAGGTTCGACGGGACGGCAAAGAGTTGCATTGATCAGAGCGCCCCGGCCAAGCAACTGATTGAGCAAGTCAAACACGGTGAAGAAACTAAGGGCTATTGGTGACCGAAGACTGAAGAAACTGCGTAACCAGCTTGGTGCTTTACGGTCGACGAGCCAATTGTGGATCGAATAGGTCCAGTTGACCGGGCTTACCTGGGTCGTCAGGCGATCAACAGTAAAATCTGTGATCTCAGCCAAATTCCTTATCGTTGATGGGTTAAATAGATACCAATGTCGGGGAAAGTGATACCCGCCCCAGTATCGCCCTTTGAACAAGCGGAAATCCAGAGATCTCGTGTTGTCCGTTACCACGACAAGTCTGCCGCCTGGTCTCAGCAGCGATCGGATCTTCTGTAGGAGTTCAACGGGCTCGGCTACGTGTTCCAGGGTTTGGACGAGAATAATAAGATCGTAATGGGATTCGGGCATTTGGAGAGTTTCTAACGAACCGTGACGAATGTTCAGGCCTTGTTTTCTCCCGATATCGACCGCTCTCTGATCCAGATCGATACCTTCAAGTTCCCACGATTCTTCGCCAAATTCTTCAAGCAGGCCTAGGTGAAAACCATCTCCGCAACCAACGTCGAGTATCCGCGCTTTTTGCTTGAGCCCTGTGCACCATCTCAACAACCTTTTCGCTTCCAACTTGCGGCGGATCCTATAGACGAGACCAAATTCTTGTTCAGAAAATTCAAAGGCGTGATACTCAGGCGGATAAATTCTTTCGAATTCGGAAATGTCGGGACGGGGGTTTAGATAAACCAATGAACATAGTTGGCACTGCGAAACTTCAAAGCTGTCATCGCTCGTCAGGTACTCAAAGTCTTCGCCGGTTGCAATTGATTTAGCTTCTTCGGTCTCGCATAAACAGCATCGGGCTTCGACTAGTTTTAATCGATCGTTTGCAATCTCTCCGCTGATCCTTGTGTCAAGATTAACGCGAGCCACTTTGCTCATTGGATGAAGCTTTGCCTCAACATTTTTCATTCGATTAACTTCCAGCTACTTTCTGTCTATGAAACTCTTTTCCGGCCCAAATCTTCTGAGCATCAGCCCGCAATTAAAAAACGTGTAATATTGGCAAAATTTCACAAATGTGAGCACACGTGAGTTTCGTCGCCAGGCTTTAGAAGAGTCTTAAGTTGTTCCTAATCATTTCGCTGAGTAGAGAATTGCCATAGGAATGAGCGGGAGGCAGAGAAGGACGAACCAATCCAAATGTTCTGAAATATCAAAAGCAAAGGGCATGAGACACGACCCATTGAACAGAACGAAATCGAAACAGGCCTCGGAGCTTAACTGGGAGTCGGTCTGGTCAATAAGAAGTAAAAACGTCTGTATTACCGTTCTTATCAAAGCTTAGTACGTCGTAACCCTTTGGCTCCTCATCCTTAGGCTGCATTCCCGGGGAGTCCTTAGGCATTCCGGGTGCCGCCAAACCTACTAATTCCGGTCGCTCACTGAGCAGTTTTTTGATATCAGCTGCAGGCACATGACCCTCGATCACATAGCCATCAATAATCGCGGTGTGGCAGGAACTCAACGATCGCGGTACGTTGAATCGCTGTCTGATCTCGGTCATTTTATCCGTCGAATTGGAACTAACGACAAAGCCATTATCCTCCAGATGAGACTCCCATGAAGTACAACAACCGCAGGTTGGTGACTTATAGACGGTAATCTTTGTCGAACTTGCAGTTTTCTCCTTCGGTTTAGCTGTGGGCTGGTCTTTTAATTCGGTCCGATCGACCGGTTCAGAGCTTTCGGAATCAGTTTTTGCGGCTGGTGGTTCACCGGATAAATCTGAGCACCCTACAAGCGTAAGCCCAGACACAATAACAAAACTGAGGATTAATAGTAGGTTCTTCATAGTCGTTAGAAAGCTTAAATAGCCGGCAAAAAAATCGACAGCCGTCTCTTTAGTTCAAGGAAGCGGCTGCCCACGATCAAATTGAATCGCTATTTGTTCAGTAAATTGTAGACTACCGCCAGGAACCATCCGAACACTCCCGCGAATACCCCCCAAGCGATCAATCCGATCATTAGTCCTGTTATAGAAAGATCCCATCTCATTTCAGAAAGATTCGCATGGATCATGTTTCCCGACATACCCATCATCTGATCTGGCATCGCGAACACCAGTACACTGCACACGACCCACAAGATCACAGCAGTAAGTGCGGTTGCAATCGCAAAAGGAATCGCTTTGATTTTCATTGGACCTCCTTAAAGTATTTTGCAGAGTCGGATGGCGGAGTAATATCTACTTGTCCCGATTCATTCCATCCATTTTCATCTTCTCTTTATGCTTCCGCTTCATGTCGTGAGAGCTTGTTAGTTCGGCAATCGCAGCAGCATGCATTCCGATTTCTTTCATGTCAAACGCATCGGTGTTTGCCGCCGTTTCCAGTGCCTTTATGTGGTTTGCAAGCTTCTCCCTTTTTGTTTTCATTTTCTCCATCATTGGAGCCATTTTCGATTTCATCTCGGGTTTCATCTTGCCCATGTGATCCATGTGAATCCGATTCATCATGCCGGAAGCATTCTTGATATCAGCCACAATCGCTTTTACCAAGTCATGATTGACGGCGTCAGTACCCGTCGAAAGATCGACCAAGGTTGTCGCAAGAGTGTTCAGATTCTTACGATAAGCCATACCCATTTTGTGATGGGAGCTATTCATCATTTCCGACATTGGGCTCTTGTCTGACTTGTGCATCGCCATCTTGGCGTCGCCCTGAGCATAAGAATCAGTGCTCACTATGAACATAAGTACTGCTACCAAACCAACTAACATTATCTTGAACTTCATCGTTTTAATCTCCATTAAGAATTTTCGAATCATTAATTTTGTTCTATAAGCCATGCCGTTCGGAAAATATCGGCATTCCCCAAATTGCATGAGAACTCGAATCCGGATCGACATCCTTCATCAGCTTACTTATCAATGAGTAAAAATTAGCAACTGTAAGTTAAACCGAAGATTAAACAGAAATAACGAAAACTTTGTTGATTGTGGAAGGCTGCAGAACGCCATCTTTAACCCTGTTTGCTGGGACGGGGCAGTGCATGGACACCATCTTAGGTTGCTTGTCTTGGAACCTTCACAAACAGGAATTCCTTCCAAAGTCTCAAAGGAGGAAAGAACGAGGCAGGTGTTTGCTCCATATACTCTTTGTACTTCACTCCGAACTCGTTTAACGCGCGCCGCTCCTCGCTTCTGGCGAGTTTCACATAGGCAATTACCAGTATTGGCGCCATTAGCACGGTAAGAAGCGTTGGCCACTGGATTAGGAATCCGAGAATAACCAGAAACAGGCCGGTATACTGCGGATGTCGTACATATGCATAGATCCCATCTGTTACAAGTCTTCCTTGTGCACCATGGATCTGTGTCCAACCCTTAGATAAGAGCGTGTATCCGGCGAGCAGTACAATAATGCTCAGGCCCATAACGAGAACCCATGCTGCTGTCGAACCGCCCAGCACAACTACCCACAGATGGCCGAATTTATGTGAAAATGGCTGCAATGCTGGATAAGCGCTACCAAGCCAGCCAACCAAAAGGTAGATCGTTAACGGGAATCCGTACATTTCAGCGAACAGCGCTACGATGAAAGCGATTACGACGCCCATGCTTCGCCATTGTTGGCCTCCCCTTGGTTTCAGAAAGCCAAGGGTAAAGAACAAAAAAATTGCGATATTGAACGCAACTACTACCCACATCCCATATGCATATTCATCGTAACCGTGCATTCATCTTCTCCTTCGAAACTTGCCGGGCCTAGTTAATGGCCTTCTGCTCAAGGAAAAAGGAAATAACTTGACCCTGCGACTCTTTTCTACGCCGCAGTTGGAATTCCTCAACCCAGGCGGAAACAGTTCTCGAAATCTTTCTCCGGTCTTCTCTGTGCTGAATCGCGCTTTTCCGTTCGCTTTTCGCGGTTTGGACCTCGTCCCTTTTGACAATTCGAATCTTCATTTTGTTAGTTGCTCTTCTTTGGATCACTTGAGTTCTACTCATATATAGGTCGCTTGAAAATCCAAGAGCGAATCCCCAAACTTCTGACCCGACCCTAGTAAGGCTCATAATATTGACTGCTAGATAAATCGGGGATTAAAGGGTCCGGATGAGGAAGATGGAAAAGCGAGTCCACCACTGCGAACATAAATAGGGCTCGCAATGTTGAACAGGCATTACCCTTGCGAACCCACAGATTGAGATAACTATTGAAGAGGTTTAATCGACCTTAAATCGCCTTAACCGCAACGCATTGAAGATCACGGAAACCGAGCTAAAACTCATGGCCGCCGCCGCGATAATCGGTGATAGTAGTATTCCGAAGAACGGATACAGAACTCCTGCTGCTACCGGTACACCGAGGGTGTTATAGATAAACGCGAAGAACAGATTCTGCCTTATGTTCTTCATGGTTTCACGGCTCAATCGCCGGGCTCTGACAATTCCCCGAAGGTCACCTTTTATTAGCGTCACGCCCGCGCTTTCCATCGCAACATCGGTGCCGGTGCCCATCGCGATTCCAACATGTGACTGAGCCAAAGCCGGAGCGTCATTAATTCCATCGCCCGCCATAGCAACGAGCCTTCCTTCGTCCTGAAACTTCTTGACGATTGCCGCCTTCTCGTCCGGCAATACCTCCGCGACAACCTGATCGATGTCTAACTTAGAAGCGACTGCCTCAGCGGTTTTGCGGCTATCACCCGTGAGCATCATTACCTGTATTCCTTCAGCATGAAGATCTCTAATGGCCTCAGGAGTAGACCCCTTTATCGGATCGGCGACCCCGATCAAGGCGGCCAGTTTTCCCTCAATCGCAAGAAACATCACGGTTTGACCCTGAGAGCGTTGTTTATCGGCTTTTTCAACAAAATCGAGGACGTCAATCTGCTGGCTCTCAAGGAGCTTTCGATTGCCGAGCGCAACTCGAGAACCCTCCACATTTCCCACCACACCCTTTCCGGTAACCGATTGAAAATCATCGGGAGACGACAGTTCGAGACCCCGGGATTCAGCTCCTCTAACAATTGCTTCTGCCAACGGATGCTCGCTGTTCTTCTCAAGTGTTGCGGCGATGCGGAGGCATCTTTCTTCATCAAATCCTTCCGCAGCATTGACTGCCACAAGTGCAGGCTTCCCCTCTGTGAGCGTTCCGGTTTTGTCTACCACCAGTGTGTCAACTTTACGCATTACCTCAAGTGCTTCCGCATTCTTGATAAGCACTCCCATCATTGCCCCTTTTCCGGTTCCAACCATAATCGACATCGGAGTCGCAAGACCAAGGGCGCAGGGACAGGCGATTATTAACACGGCAACTGCATTTATTACGGCAAAGGCGAGTGCTGGTTCCGGTCCCCAGATCGACCAAACAATGAAAGTGATGATCGATACAACGATGACCGCGGGCACAAAGTAGCTGGAAACTGTGTCGACGAGCTTTTGAATGGGTGCCCGGGATCTCTGAGCATCAGCCACCATTCTTACGATCTGGGATAAAAGGGTGTCAGCGCCAACCTTCTCAGCGCGCATTACAAGGCTACCGGTGCCGTTGACAGTTGCACCAATCAGCGCTTCACCCTTCTTCTTCTTCTCGGGCAAAGGTTCACCGGTGACCATCGATTCGTCAACGTGACTCTCTCCCTCTATGACCGTCCCGTCGACGGGGATCTTCTCTCCAGGCCGGATTCGAAGCTTATCACCCAACTGAACTTGTTCAAGAGGGATGTCTTCTTCAGTCCCGTCCGGCCTGATGACCCGCGCCGTATTCGGAGCAAGTCCCAGTAACAACTTGATCGCCGCATTCGTCTGGCTCCGCGCACGCAGTTCCATGACCTGTCCAAGGAGCACGAGTGTGGTGATTACCGCTGCCGCTTCAAAATAGACAGGGACGACTCCCATGTCATTGAATACGTCCGCGGGGAACATACGGGGAAATACCGTTCCTATAACGCTGTAAATCCACGCTATTCCAACTCCAATTCCAATCAACGTGAACATATTCAGGCTGCGGTTGACGATCGATTGCCAGCAACGCACATAAAACGGCCAGCCTCCCCAAACAACGGCAGGTGTCGCCAAAACCATCTCGACCCACTGCCGCGTGTTCGGAGCAATTATTTTAGCCATCGATTCAGGCCAAAACTCTGCAGCCATTGCGCTTAAGAACACAGGGAGCGACAGGACCGCACTTACCCAAAAGCGCCTCGTCATGTCGTCCAGTTCCGATGTGTCTTCCTTGTCGGTTGCCAGCATGCGGGGTTCTAATGCCATTCCGCATATAGGACAGCTTCCGGGTTTGTCCTGAACAATTTCAGGGTGCATTGGGCATGTATATTCAACGCCTTCAGTAACTAAATGCTGCGCAGAACTTTCATGGTCTCCGGTGAACTGATCCGGATCACTTTCAAATTTGGCTTTACAAGAAGCCGAGCAAAAATAGTAGGTCGTACCTTCGTGATCTAGTTTTCCGAAAGCCGCTTCGGGTTCGACGGCCATTCCGCACACGGGATCTTTGAGTTGTTTGCTTATTTCTGGCTTCTCGAGGTCACCATGATTAGTTCCAGAATCGCCGGTGGGGATTAAAGTATCGGGATTGCTGCCGCGCTCATTGCTGTTCTTCGTCTCAAAGGTTGTCTTACAGGTGTTTGAGCAAAAGTAATAAACTTCGCCGTCTAATTCGCTTGTTCCGAACGCTGTCTCCGGATCCACCTTCATGCCACAAATGGGATCCGTCCTTTTCTCTGATTTGATCGTAACTGAGGGCGAATCGTTAGGTTCTGCGCCAGAACCGGATGCCCCAATTATCGCACCATCTTGAAGCCTGGATTGCCCTACCGTCTCGGTTTGACTCTCAAACCGCTGTTGACAGGTGGGCGAGCAAAAGAAGAATGTTTCATCTTCTCTGACGGTCTTAAAGGACGTTTTCGCAGGATCAACGGACATTCCGCAGATCGGATCTTTCTTTGTTGTCATGGCTTCTATTGCAAAAAGATGAGCAGGTTGTAATTCACCCGCGCAGTCTAGAATTACGGCCTCGGCTTTATGCACACTCCCGCTTTCTACGGCCAGTTACTTTTACGATCAAATTACAGAGCTGAAAATAAACGCAGGATTAAACGCTCCAGACTCCGCTCTGTAGGTGCGGGTTCATACGCTGCGCTGCTTGAGAACAGTGGTTTCCCTTATTTGATACTCCTCTAGTTCGTCAACAAATTGATTCAGATCAAATAGCTCTTCTATATGAAATACACCGGGTGGCAACGAGGAACTGAGGAGCTGTTCCGCCACCTTCACTGCAATCAAGCCTGTAACGCGAGCTTCGCCTGAGCCGGAAACCGAACATTCGAATTCGCATCCTTTTTTTCGATCCACACCTGCCTCAGCCTTAACCGAGAAACGCCGGGAACCGAAACGCAGAGCTTTGAGCGCCTTTAGACTCAATTGTCTAATTAATGGCCAATCAAATAGACGACTCACACCAGTTTTTCTTAAAAGGTAAATGAACCAACCAGCAACGGGAGAAGTAAAACTGAGCCATGTCGAAACAGAGCTTACCTGGAGTGTTCTCGCAACTACGTGTTGGTCAGAGAAATTAAATCGATAGGCTCGCTGTTCTTTGTTCTCGCCGGGAAATGTAGTTTTCTTGTATTCTAGGAAACTGCCAACTGATTTTGGCTTCCCTTTTTCCATCACGGAATATCGAGAATTAAGATTCTCCAGCATCCAATCGATCGCACTATCGCCATGGACATCTCCTAAACCAAGTACCAGGAAGATGTCCACAAACTTCAGATCGGGGACCCTCGATTTACAACGCTTCGCGAGCAAATTGGTAAGTCCGGGGCTCAACCCCACACTCAAAACGGCGACCGCGCCTGATCTCCGTGCGTCAGCATTCAGAGCCTCGACTGTTCGGATAAATCCAATGCTCGCTGTAATGTCTACGTAGTGAATCCCAAGGTTCATGCAACGAGCAACTAAATCAAGATTAGTCTGGTCGGTGCACATTATTACAAGCTGAACGTTTTTCAGTAGCTCATCGACATTAGAAAGATTGTCGAGGTCCAGTCTTACAGGGACTACATTCCGATCGAATTGATTCGAAAAGTTGGTCGCGCGCCGTAGACTTCTGCCAGCGACAATCAATTCAATTGGTAGTGACTTGCTGAGGCCCCTCGTTATCACCTGACCGACCTGGCCATATCCGCCGACTATCAAAACACTGTTGTCTGTCGATTCGTTCGGATTCCGAGAAACTCGGTCGCTGGCTATTTTTGATCTCATTAGAAATCAGTTGGTTTTCTAGCCAAATGATCGCTGGCTACTAAAAAAGTCCTTTCTGATACCAAGTGAGCGATTGGTTTTCTTGATTGACTTTTCTGAATTTATCTCAAGCTCCGTGAGAGCCCTGATCGCGTCAATAGTCTCAGGTATTACGATTGCCTGGTTGTCGACCAAATAGGCGTAAAACACCTCATCGTCGATGACTTTGAGCATGTCCTCCCAAATTGCCACTTCATACATGTCTCCGTATGGACGGCCCATGCCTAGCATCATTTCCTTGACGGCATTATTCGCGGACAATCCGTCGGAATAGTTTATGAATGCAGTCCGAGTCGAACTTGCAAGTGCTTCTAATACGGTTTCTTTCGTCACTCGTCGAGTCAGTTGTACATTCCAATAATGTAGATGACTTAAGGTTTCCGGCACTTTGACCGCCGCGGTGATCACATCGAGATCGGGATCCACAGTTTGCGCATCGGGCCCCTGATGGCTTGGAATATCGCGCTCCGGAACCAATGTATTCATAATTCCACCTAGATGGCTTTCCCACGGGTCAGTAGCTCGACGTAATAGAGTACCTCGGGCCTTCTTGAGTAGCCCCGCACGTTTTAGTGCCGTAAGAGTTCTAACAATCGAGGTCGTATTGCAGGAGACAACGCGTGTAGATTCGCGACCGAAAGCCGTTTGATAATTATTCTCAGCACTAAATGAATGGCCCGTAATCTCGTGTTTTTCACCGCCATGGACGATATGTTTCAAATTCGCTTTTTTGTATTGGGCGATATTATGCGCGGCGATATTTTTGGGTGTGCAGTCAACAACAATGTCCGATCTTGCCAACAAATCCTGGAGCACGCCCTGAACTTCGATACCGGCTGCATTCATTTTTTCAGCGCTGGACTCATCAAAAGAGAAAACATCGTATCCGTTGGCCGATGCGACCTTAATCCGCCAGTCGGCGGAAATATCGCAAATGCCTGCCAGATGCATGTCTTCTTGCAAGGCAATTGCGTCCGCGACACGCTTTCCGATCACGCCATTTCCGTTTACCGCAACTTGAATTCTGTTCATATTCAAGATACCTCGTTGCTCGACACGACTTTCATCCAGCCGAGATGTTCAAATACGCTCGACCAATACATTCCAAAGGTAAGGCCAAACAGCAATTCCTCTAACGGGATCCCAAAGACAAAAACTCCCGAAAGATCCTCCAAATTCCAATAATTCACGACGTAATCCGGAAATATGAGCAGTACACTTCCAAAATACAAAAAGTAGAGAATTCCAAATAAGACACCACCAATCCAAACCTTTGCACCGAGGTCAGGTCGACAGTACAACGTCGCCAGTGAGCTCAGAAACAGCGTGATGATTCCCACGTAGATTGGGTTCACGGATGTGATCAAACTTAAGACCGGAAACAACACGAATGGTAGGAGCAAAATCGGTTTGTGGAGACGATGCCGTTTCTCGTTTCTTTCGTGCTCTTCCATTTTCTTGGTCCCGTAAGGGAACACGAGACCGTAAATGACGGATCCAATCCCTCCAATTGCGAATGAAAAGATAAAGCTTTCCAGGTCAAACCCAGTGTTGGCTGCCAGGTCGAAGACGGACGGTGGGGACCAATACTCCGGAACAAAAAGCGGTTCGGTTAACCCGAAAAGCATCGTTACAAGACTGACCGGCAACATGATCTTTCTGAAATCCCGCTTCAATAGAAAGACGAGGCCCCATATGCTGAGCATTATCAAAGACCAGACTATCCACACATGTTGCATAAATCCTATCCAAACCTCGTTTCTGCGCGAGACGACGACAGTGTTCTCAGCCCGACTATCAATCCGGTTGCGAGAAGTAGTCCTCCAGTAACAAGAAACGGCGTACCCACACTTAATACAAACAACGCGCCGCCAATAACCGGGCCGCCTGACTGCCCCAAGTTGTTGGCCATCCCTTGGATCCCTAATGCCGCCCCTGTGTTTGACTGGTCAGTTTGTTTTGATACAAGTGCTGATAGGTTGGGCGCGATCAGTGCCATTCCCAATGCCAAAAATGCGACAAGAAAGTAAACTGATCCCGCAATTCGCGTTGTAGCCAACAATCCCAGGCTGAGTCCCATTAACGTGAATCCCGCTACTATTTGATTGCTTTCGCGGACGCGGCCGGCCAGATAGCCCACCAAGATTCCTTGAAACAAGGCCATGACTAATCCGCAAATAACAAATATCGCACCCACTTCGAAAGGCCCGAAGTCAAACCTTGCGTTAGCGTAAAGGACGAAAATTGCCTCAAAAAGCGCCAAACCAAATTGCCCGATAAAAGCGAGCACGAGGAGTGGCCGGAGCGTGCGAACCAGTTCAAGCCAGCCGACTCCCACAGACTTCGTTGGTTTCGCGACATAGTCATTTGAGTCGGATTCCGGCAGCCACCTAACCGCAACCACAAGTGTCGCAATGGCAAGAGCGGCGGCGGCGAAAAAGGGAATCGAGAAGCTATCCGCAACAAAATGACCGAACTCAGCACGAAAATGCCAATTACGGTTCGCAAGTACCCCGCCAAGGGCAGGGCCCACCACAACTCCCATACTTGCCGCAGTTCCAAGCCATGCCATTCCTCGATTCCGTTCCTCACCGTTTGTTCGATCCGAAACATAAGCTGCGGCAGCGGGATAAGTTGCGGCAGAGAAGATTCCACCGATCACACGTGCGAGATATAGCAGTGCAAGATTTGAAGCTAAGCCGAAAGTGAGCAGGGACACAGCATAGCCTCCTATGCCGAGGAGCAGCATTGGCCTTCGTCCCAAACGGTCTGAGAATCTACCCCACAAAGGGGCAAAAAGAAGCTGCATGACAGCATAAACGCTGGTGAGCAATCCCACGTGAAGTGAGATGCCGTCTCTCGAAACGCCTTCTGCCAACGCCAATCTTTCCGTGTAAAAGGTTAGAACGGGTAACGTCATGCCAAATCCGATATTGACGACGAACAGGCAGGAAAAAAGAACGAATAGGTGCTTTCTCATTAACGCCCGGTATGTGGCAGCGGCTTCTGACCCCAAACGCGATAGAGTAGGTTATAAATTGGGACAAAAACGATTCCCGCATAGGCACCGAAGAGAAAACTCTCGACTAATCCCAGCATGAATCCCCAAAAACTCAGCCATTCAAACGCGGGCAGTGCCATTTCCAAGAACTCATGCATGTGTATGCTCTCGGGCGTAACCAGGCCGTATATCACGCACAATACGAAACTAATCGCTGCAAATACGCCCAAGGACCAGCTAACTAACTTGATATTCAACATCGCCTCTACTCCTTATAAATAACCCGTTCTGAGAGGAATTAACCTACAAACGATATCTGCCGAATCTGATTCGGTCCTTTATGTAAAAGCTAATGCTGATGTTCCATTGGATGTTTGTGATCGGAACGTTCAGCGTCCTGTTTTTCAAGTTCGTCGTGATGACAGCCGCCGTTACCGTGACCTTTATGCTTGCCATGACCGCCATGACCGCCATGACCCCCATGGCCGCCGTGACCAAACATGTGGATTGCAATAAAAAGAACAAATACTAAGACCCAAAACCAATTCGCCAATAACCATTCCATAGAGCTTCTCCTTTGTTACCAGGCTGTAGTGCTGAGTCCCGGTCTCGCTTCGTATCCCGTATCACGGGATGCCCACAAGTCGGCTTGTCGACCCGGATTGCCCCGCGTTCTAGCCCGAGTGATCTTCTGATTCTCCCTTCTTCTCGTCAGAGCTCAGGTGAGCCTTGCGTTGTTCATATTCCTCGGTGTCAATCTCGCCGGATGCATAACGTCTCTTTAAGATCTCTAGCGGATCTTCTCGTCTTTTCCGTGCCTTGTGTTTCGGTTCAATTTCGAGAAAGGCGATAAACACGATTCCGAGCAGAATCAAAAACACCCACCAGGAAATATGCATTCCGAGGATCCATCCATGTTCCATTTTCCTACTCCTTTCAGACTCACCGATTAACCAATGTGTTGATTTGCGCCGAGTTGTTCCAAGCTAACAGTGCCGCAGCATTTGCCCTCCGTGCTAACAACGGGTAAGCCCCTTGAGTGATTTTCACTCAGCTTTTGAACGGCAACCTCTACTTGGTCATCTTCATTGCAGCAAGATGAAGTGGGATGCATGACTTCCTCAACAGAAACAGCGGAAGCGAGCCTGTCCTTAGCTGCGACGGTGTGGCAAATATCACGCTCGGTAACTACACCGACGAGGCTCATATCTTCTTTGTTTTCAACTACCGGCGCGCAACCGCATCCGGAATGCTTCATGGCCTCAGCGGCGGCCTTCACCGTGTCTTCAGGCGTACAGCACGAGGCTGATTCGATTGGTTTCATCACGTCACTACAACAGCTCATCTTCTTTCTCCTCAATTGGTAAAATGCTCATGCAAGTCCTCGAACATCATTCGGCTGCAGACTCACTTCTACTAACAAAATCAACAAACAGATCAGAAACATCGATATCGTTCGTTACGTGCGGGATCGTATTGCAGGTCACGATTCGCTCGATTCCCGATCCGAGCAGCCCATCCAACGCACCGTCCGCAAATACTGCGTGAACCCCAATACAAACCGCCGGCTTCATCCCCAATGTCCGCAAATGAGTGACCGTCTCGATCATCGTGCGTGCGGTCGAGATTATGTCGTCAATCAGTATCGGCGTGTGGTTTTGATAATCTGCGATCTCTGGAACGGAAACTTCAACCTCCGAATCGCCGTATCTGGTTTTTTGCAAAACCGTAAAAGGCAGGTTGGCCTTTTGTGCGACAACTCCTACCCATTGCTCGCTTTCACTGTCCGGACCGATTAAGACCGGCGTCTTCACGTTCCGTCTAATCCATCTGAAAATATGATCAGCCGCGTGAACGACCTTGTTTGGAATCGAATAAATTTCCGAGAGAGAAGTCCGACGATGTAAATGCGGGTCAACAGTAATAAGGCTATCGAACGCGGACGATATCAATTCGCCAAAATACTCGGATGTGGCAATTTCTCCAGGATTAAAAACCATATCCTGCCGCATATAAGCGAGATACGGCGCAACGAGCGATAAATGGCCTGCGCCCTGTTTTCTGAGGCACTTACTCAAAAAGTAGAGGGGAAGAAATTTTTCGTTCGGACGGTCCAATGTACAGACCAACACAACTTTCTTACCTTCGACATCGGACAAGACACGGACATAAGATTCACCGTCAGGAAACAAGCGAAGCTCCGCGTCAACAGTCTCCGCGCCAAGCAGACCAGCTAGGCGGCCCGCGATGAATTCGTTGCCCGGCAAAGGTAAAACTGCGATTCTGCTGTTAGCTTTCATCTTTCTATTCGAATCAGGTCCCTGTTATCTGCGAGATAATCAAACGCATAGCTGAGTTCGCCTTCTGACATAGCATGGAGTTCAAAAAGCTTTTCGCCGCTGCGAACAGCGTCGCCGATTGACACGTTCAACAAAATACCTGCTGCAGGCGCGGCGGGCGCTCCCGCGAGTTTTGCCAACCGCGCGATTCTCCGGTTATCAATAGCCGTTATCTTTCCGTCTTTATAGGCCGCAATCTCGCGGCGAAATTCCGCCTCAGGCGGGCCTTTTAGACCTCCCTGAGCAATGCAGATCCGCTTGAATTTCTCCCAAGCGGATCCAGATTCTAAAATCCCCAGCGCGATCCCACGCCCCATGCCTTTTTTGGTTTTCTCTGCCATTTCGAGCAACACGCCCGCGAGCGAGACCGCTCGATCCCGGAGGTCGCGAGGTGCGTTTGCCTCGTTTTTGAGTACCGCCAAGACATCCTTTGCTTCAAGAGCAGGTCCGATCCCGCGCCCGACAGGCTGGGATCCGTCCGTGATGACCGGCTCGACAAACAGACCGATAGATTCGCCTGTTGAACACAACCGGGTGGCGAGTCGCTCGGCATCTTTCATGGACCTAACTTTCGCGGATTTTCCAACCGGAATATCGATCACAACCGCTTTCGCACCGGCGGCCGCCTTCTTAGACAAAACCGACGCGATCATCTGGCCTTCCGAGTCAATATCAAGAGCACGTTCTACACGGATCAAGATATCGTCAGCCGGACTGAGTTGGACCGCTCCTCCCCATGCAAGACAACCGCCCTCTTCGTCGACGATTTTCTCAATCTGGGCAACGCTTAGATCGACATTCGTCAGGGTTTCCATCATGTCGGCCGTGCCTGCCGGAGATGTGATTGCTCTTGATGATGTTTTCGGAATCTTGAGACCGGAAGCTGCGATTATCGATACAACGATCGGTGTTGTCCGATTTCCCGGCAGGCCGCCAATGCAGTGCTTGTCGTATATTTCATCGGTTTTCCAATGAAGACGCTGACCGGAGTCGATCATCGAACGCGTAAGATAAACAATCTCGTCTAGATTCAAACGGTCGCCGGCACAAGCCGTCAGAAATGCCGAAACCTGGATATTGGACAGGTTGAGATTGACAATATCTTCGATGATTCTTGTGAATGCATCCTGATCGAGCGCATTTCCAAACACCTTACGGCGAACATCGCTCATGGAATCGAGTGATTTTAAGTGGGAAAAGGTCAGAACATCGCCTTCGCGGGCTTGAAGCTTTGTCACAGCGCCTTCGGATAAACCGGCCTCATTTTGGCCCAGAATGTTGATTCCATCTACAACGACCAGCGAGGCTACAACTTCATTGTTTTCAGTGGAAACGCGAATTCGGTTTAGGGCCTCAAACCCCTCGGATTTACACTCAGGACAATCGCGCCGCATAAACACGAGATGCTCGTTTCGCGAATCGATTCCCAATCGCTTCAATCTCAAAGAGTGAGTCTTTGCTGCTTCAATTTTCATAAGACACTTAATAAGTTGGCCTTGTTATGCCTCCCGATTTCCACCGCACAAAAAGAAACACAATCGAAACTCCTGCAACCAAGATGCTGATGAGTTGTGACGTAGAAAGCCCGGTAGCTGTCGTGATCCCAAACAGATCTCCTCGCGGATCGTCGCGAAGAATTTCAATCAGAAATCGCACAATGCTGTAGATAATTCCGTAAGCGATCAATATTTGTCCGTCGAATCGTTTTCGTGTGTGTAGGTAGAGAAGGAGCCCGAAAACAGCCAGCATTGCAAAAGACTCATAAAGTTGGGTTGGGTGAAGATATAAATCCCTTCCATCCGGACCGTAGACCGGTACACCCGTAGCCTCATGACCAGTCTCGGAAAACTGCACACCCCACGGCAAAAGGGTTTCTTTTCCCCAATCACAACCTGCCGCGAAACAACCCTGTCTTCCGAAAAACTGCCCAAGCGCCACCCCCGGAGCAAACGCATCGCCAACCTTCCAAAAGGGCAGCCCGTAATAGCGGATCAGCAAGGCGAGGGTTAGACCTCCTCCGATCAATCCTCCGAAATAGACTCCACCCGACCGCAAAAAATCCACTGATAACACGTGGACGTTATCCTCAGTTAAGAGAAGCAGCACTTTTGAGCCAACAAGACCGCCAACTATCGTCCACAAACCAAGATCGTAGATTCGTGAATTCGGCAAACCGTCATTCTTCGCCAAACGTCCTGCGATAAATAGTCCAAACAACAACCCGAGAACGAGCCAAATGCCATACCCGTTGATCGGAAAATCGCCAATTTTAAATAGTTCCGGATACATGTTTCTCAATTCTTCGAAGCGGTTTTCTCTGTTCCGCATATTTCGAACGCTTCCCGCATCACTTTGCCCGCCGTCGATCCAGTGATACCTATTTCCGAGAGAACATCAGGCCTCTTACACAAATCCATGCAGAGCGTTATCCCCCGGTCCATTAGCAATTCGAGCTTCTTTTTTGAGACCGACGTCAAACAAGTGATGGGGTGCAGCCCCATTTTGTCTATTCTTTCGCGCAGGCCGTTCTTCGGAGGAAAATCCCAGCTGAGGAGCCCGAGGCCGACGCATGTGCCATAGGTTTGGGCTTCGCTTGTGAATCGATTGTTTGTGACTAGCCAACCCCTGTAGTCACCGACCTCTAGGCCGGGTTTTGACAATGCTCTTCGCTCTAGATCCTGAAACCTTGCGTAGAAGTAAAGTGCGTTCCTGACGGAGCAGACTTTGCCTCGTGAGCTATGGTGTTTACACTCCAGATACTCAACTAAGCCCCCGTTCTGCGCGACAACATCGACTTCGTGACTTACGCAGGCACCTTTGACAATTAAGTTAGTTCTTGTGGAAAACCCGTCTACTGCCCAGAGCGCAGCTACGTATTTCTCGAAAGGGTAGCCCGATGGTCCCAGTGACATTACGGCACGCTTTAGGTTGTATTTGCCGGCGACACCGCGTTGGAGCTTCTTTAGCTTTCGAAATACGATTCGATAGAGATGAGAGGTAGAAATCTCATCGAAAATCTCGTTCTCTACCTCACCCATAATTTCTTCTATATTCGCCGGGGAGGCGTTTACCCGTTTCAACGAAGCCCGGATCTTACCAGGGTTAAAGGGGACAATTTCTCCATTTGCTTTCGTAACATTCATGGCAGTTCCTAGCTTGCCGATTCTCGAATCACTAGATTTTCAGGCTGAGGTTATAAATCGACGCGACGCTTGCGCCTATTAGCCACCCGATAATGTAGGTCTCGACAATTCCGATAATGCCCTCCCACATGGGCATCTCCATTCGAATGATGGTTGAGACATCAATCCCGTGAAGGATGCTGTTGAAAAAAAGGATTGCGGAATCCCTACCTACAAGCACCAAAACCAAAGTACAGCCCAGGTATAGCAAAAGCCCTGTTCCCGCAAATGCGAATCCGAATCTTCCTACATCCAATGATTGGTTCATTTTTGGTCCTCCTTGTGCAGATTCGGCGGATTCTGATCACCTCCAGCCTTTTTCATGTAAGCCATGAACACCAGGTGACACACGAAAACGGCTACGATAACAATGAGAAGAGCAAGCCTTCCGTTCAATCCAAACATTGGAGCGAGAAAAATAAAGGCCAGTGGAAATGTGCTTCCTATCAACATCAAAATCGGTGCCTGATGCTGAAATCTCTGCATGTTAAAAACCTCCCTATGCGCTGCCACCGAACGTCGGAACATGCCGACGTCAGGTGTGCAGAAGATCAGCGTACAACCTGTCAGCAGGTGTCAGGTCAAGCATTCATTACGATCAGAACGCGTGCGCATTACCACTCGGACTCGCTCAGGGGTCCTGCTTAGCTCAAAGTCACAAGCCAACCGTGATGTGAAGACTTTACGGCTAGTTTCTTAAACCGGAGATTAAAGGTAGGTTCAGAGGGATTTCGAGTTGATAGTCAGAAGAAGCGAAAAGCGAATTGCTGATGTAATAAGCTATGACAATGGATTAGTTATCCGAATACTTCGACTTGGTTTTGAACTTAAAGTCACAGAACTTGAATCCGAGAGCCAGAGTTCTATCCCTTTCGAGGATCGCACCCCACATCTCAGCGAGTGCAAAATCGAGATTACACCAGGATTCTCTACACAGATCCGTAGCGTCATTTTTGTCAAAATACTCCTCTATGGGACAACGGGTAACCCTTAGGTCGATTCCTTCACTATTCGGAAGGCTTTCGATCTGATATGTGGGAGGCGAGAACGGAAACTTAAGAAAGCTTCCGACTGCGATCTGTAGCTGCCTGGTTTTATCTCTCGTCAGGCTACGGCCAATCAAAATGGCTATCTTCCCCCACTTGCGGTAGGCATTCCAAGTGATATCCGCAACCAGTGCGACTGCATATGATCGTTCAATACCTTGATCTACAAGGCTCCGGAATGTACACAGTGTGAGACAGGCTAGGAGAATGTTTATGCGACCACCGAGATTAACCTCATTCGGAACTGATCCTGATATTTCGTCGTAGCGGCCCCATGTGTCCCTAAGTATTAGTTTCGAATCTTCTTTAGTAAACCGCCCGACTTCAGCGTCGTCGATCGAACGAAGCCTGCCGGTTAAAACTTTCTTCGCCGTTCGGTTTATTATCAACTTATAGATTGTTCGTATCCAAAAATTCACAATCTTTGTATTGGTCTTCTCGGTCATAGGATTAGATACTTCGAAAACTCGCACCGTATAACCGGTCAGTACCTATTCTTGTCATCGAAGGCTTCAATCAGATGGCAAACGGAATCGCCGTTCGGTACGGAATCAGGCATCTTCGTCCATGCTGATTTCGCCTCTTCCATTTTCTCCTGAAGCCGCCGCAGTGTCTCGATCTTTGCCCGATTTTCGGTAATTCGCCTCAGAACGATCTCGCGGACAGTTGGACAAGGGGTAAGCCCTAATTTGGCCATATCCAGAATGTGTCCAATCTCCTTCAGCGTAAATCCCAGGCTTCGCGCATTCCTGATGAACCTTATTGTTGAGATATCCGAATCCTTAAAAACTTTATACCCGTTGGTGTGTCGACGAAGTGGGGTGATAAGCCCGATGCGGGTATAATGCCGCACGGTATAGACTGGCACATCCGCTTCTTTTGCTAGAACACTTGTGGTCAGCATTTTAGCTCCTGTCTCTTACTTTGTTCGCCAAAAAGATACTCAATGGAACCAGAATAGTAAGTTGGACAATCGGTAGAACAGCTATGTCCAACTCGGGCACAGCGGGCATACTCTGCTCGTAAGACCAGAGACCCGTTTCGAGTGCAAACAACTCGAAAAAGACAGCAATCGCGGCACCCAATAGAGCTGCTCCGAGGTAATAGAGGAGGTTGCTGACCCCAAAGGTAACTTCCAAAACGACAAAAATAATGAGGATCGTCACTGCATCTATGATCGAGGCAAGTGAACAAAACGTGATCCCGAGCAAATACCCGAATTCCGACAGGTTCGTGTATAGGGGCATCTGAAGCAATTCCCAGACAAGATTGAGCAGGAAGCCAACTCCGAATAGTGTCAAGAAGGTTTTCGGTTTGAAATCAGCTGTCATTTTGCTTTTGATCTCAGAATCCGGATCGTTCCAAACGCGGTATTAACGGAACTCGTTTCTTCGACACCGGCAAATCCAGCGTCTGTAATCAGTTCGGGGAGCCTGCCGCTGAAGTTGTCACGTGTCTTTTCAAATCCATCGAGCGCCACCACAAAATACGAACCTATTTTCGTTGCAAAGTTGTCGGGGCTCCCCCAATCTGCGACATGAAAGGCTCCGTCCGGTTTCAAAACGCGCCTGACTTCATTTAACGTTAGAACCTTGTCTGCAGTAGTTAGATGATGAAAGAACAGGCTTGAAAACACGTGATCAAACGATTCCTCTCCGTAGGGCAATTGAAAAGACATCCCCTGAACCAAACTTGCCCTGCTATCAGCACTGAGTACTTTTTCGTTCGCACGCCCAAGAATTCTCTGATCGCCATCGATGCCATGTACGATCGAACCTGACCGCATCCTTCCAAGCATCAATATCAACGTCCCTGAACCGCAACCAAGATCAAGTACGGTGTCATGCTGACCCAAGCCTGCGTTTTCTATCAGATCTCTTTTGAATTCCTTTTCACGAGTTGTTATGCGGACTACGGGATCGTATATCGGCGTAAGCCAATCAAACCTGAGTGCCGGAACATAATTGTCTCGGGCCATAGTGATGCCTAACTCGCAGGTTTCCTCGACCTGCTGGTATGAGAATGTACAATCAGCCACTTTCCGTTCGTCTTTTCAAATACCATCGTGCCCAGGCCCTTGCTCTCGATCTTTCTCTCTTTGTAATCCGCGTCCAGTGAATACCTGTAAGTTGCCCAAGCAGTATCGTGATCAACACTTACAACTGCGTCAGAGATTGAGAACTTTGTGTTTTTAAACGCTCGCAATTCCGGCGCAAGGTGATGGTCACGGTAATTCTTCCAACCTTTGTCTATACCCCCGTTCTCAAAAATCAACACCGAATCGTCTGGTGACCAGATTTTGTTAAGTGAGTCGATATCGTTTTTTTCGATTGACTCCGCCTCCAGCATCAGGACCTTTAAAACCGCATCCTTGTCGCTATCTGGGGTTGGTGTCGCCGATTTCGAGACGACTACCAGTGAAGCAGCGATCACGAGACCAATGCTCAATAATGATGCGAAAACTGACTTTCTTAGCATTCTTAGTTCTCCTTGGCTTAATTTAGATTGACTTCTTCTGGGTGAAACGGTTTGTTCAAATCCCTACACGGTCCAACACCTTCATACCTTTTGCGGTGAACATCAACCATCCTGCAAGTGCGCCGCTTAAAGCTGCCAAGACTATACCGCCACCTATGAAGAAATACGGATCCTCGATTCCTCCAAAATAGTGAAAATGCGAATCCAGATTTAGGCAGAGCAAGTTACACGCAATGCCTAGTACGACCACACTGAGTAGCGTACAGGCGACTATTGCTTTCAATCCATTGAGGTTGCCGATTACAAATAGCTGAATCATTGCTCCAATCGTCGCGCCCATTCCTGTGCCACAAAATACAACTGCCCACAGGAATTTATAAAAGATATTTCCGGCCGGAAAGAGAATCAGGCCCCACAGTATAAAGATCACGAGTTCCGCAGTCATGGAGAATACGATTCCCAATATGACAGGCCTTTTTAAAGCCCTAACTTGCGCGTCTACATTCGTCATCGAAAGACCTCAGTTCACTTTCGACTAGTTAATCTATATGGACAAAGTTAAACCCTCGATTAAACGCAGGTCGAATTTAAGGCACTTTCTCCATATTCCTTGGCGGTTTAATACTCCGTTTATCTTTTGTGTTGCCTAATGCAGAAATCTGACTCCAGAAATCCATAAGAAGGAAAAGCGCACCGCAGGATCGATGAAGGATAGACAAACGCATTCAAAGAATCGTGCAATGCCAACTCAGGCCGGTGAGCACCAAGGAAGTTTTCATGGCCTAGAAGCCAACGCCAGGGTGTTGAAGATCACCGGCTGGTTAACAGGAGTGTATTTCGTAATTGAATTGGCTCTTGGATTCTATTCGGGATCTGTCGCAGTGATTTCAGATGCTTTTCACACATTTTCGGCAGTTGGGGGAATCTTGATCGCGGTCATCGCAAATAGGATTTCAGCGAGAGCTGCGGACAAACACGCGACGTTTGGTTACAAGCGTGCGGAAATTGTCGGTGCATTGTTGAACGGACTGTTTCTGCTGTTGATGGCTTTCTATGTTCTATACATGGGATATATGAGGCTGTTTGAAGATTTAGATTTACCTGCAGGCATCATGATGTTGGCTGCGGGAGGTGGATTGGTAACAGAGTTCATCGCGTTTGGCTTGATATATAAACGCCAGAAGGGCAACTTAAACATGCAGGGAGCGTTTTGGCATGTGATGCAGACTTTTGTTGGGAGTGTCCTCATAATCGTAGCAGCGCTTGTAATCTATTTTACGGGATGGACCAGAATAGATCCGATACTCGGAATGGCTTTCGGTGTTGTTTTGGTTTACGCCTCGTATGGCATTATCAAAGACGCGATCAATATTCTAATGCAGGCAGTTCCGAAAGATCTGGATGTAAACGAGATAAGAAAGGATCTTGCCGGGATTGATGGGGTGGTAGATGTTCGGCATCCACATGCCTGGGTTTTGACCTCAGAAAAAAACATTTTCTCGGCTCATGTTCAAATTGATCGTAGAGAAATGTCTCAGGCCGTTCTGGACAAAGCGACTAAACTATTAAAGGACAAGTACGGCTTTTTCTTTTCGACGATTCAGATCGAGGAAGAACATATAGACACAGGTTCGGATGCGGAAATGTATAAAGCGTAATAAGAAGTAGAGAATGTTGAATTTATGGCGATCGCAAGTCAAGTATTTTAAGACCCGAGGTTAAGCGTGAAGATTTTACTGGTTGAAGATGATGTGGGGATCAGCAGTTTCATTGAGAAAGGGCTGATTGAATCTGCCTTTGCTGTTGATGTAGCCGCAGATGGAGAGGCCGCTCTGTACCAAGCTTCGATTAACACCTATGATCTCATCATACTTGACGTAGTAATACCTTTTAAGAATGGATTCGAAGTATGTAAAGAGTTGCGAGAACAAGATGTTCAAACACCGATCCTTATGCTGACGGCCCGTGATGAGGTGGAAGACCGCATAGAAGGTTTGGAATCGGGAGCGGATGACTACCTAACAAAACCGTTTGCCTACGGTGAGCTCTTAGCTAGAGTTCATGCTCTTTTGCGGCGAAGGGAAAAAGAGTTCGTGGGATCTCGATTTAATGTTAGTGATCTAGAGATCGACTCAAACTCACAGAGGCTTTGGCGAGCGGGCAAAGAGATTCCACTCACGGCCAAAGAGTTTACTGTGCTCGAGTACTTAGCACGAAACGCGAATCGAGTTATTGGCAGGGAAGAAATTTCGGAACATTGTTGGAATGAGGAATACGATCCATTTTCCAACTCCATTGAAGTAATCGTGAATCGTCTGCGAAAGAAAATGGATCAGGATTCCGATGTAACGATATTGCATACCCGGCGTGGTGCCGGTTACATTCTCGAAGATTTGAAGCGTGATGAAAATACTTAGATCGGCCAGATGGAGATTAACCTTTCTTTATGTAGGGGTGCTGGCTTTTATTCTTGCCGTTCTTGGCTTTCTCGCGTATACGGTCTTTTCACTCTCCTTCTATGACTTAACTGACAAGACACTATCAGAGGTTGGTACATCATTCGAGATAACAGCTCGACGACACTTTGAAGACGTACAAGAAAAAATGACCGCTGAGGAAGCGCTTGAGCACACGGCTGAGGACGTAAGCTTTAAAAACTATAAGGTATTCGTTTTTTCCAAGACCAAGGAATTGCGATGGCAAACCAAGACCCTTGCGTTGGAGCCCAATATCTCCGTGGATACGGCGCATAAGTGGCTGGATAGGTTTACCGCGAGACGCGAAGCCAACTTAGATGGATTCTCGAGCGACAGTGAACTGTACCGGGTCCACTACCATCCCTTTCGAATCGGGAACAGCGATTTCTCGTTGATCGTTATCCATCCGCTTGATGAACAAAAGGCATTTTTGGCCCGAATACGCAATGGGCTTCTACTGATCGTTCCTGTTGCCTTGTTCCTTACGAGCGTTGGAGGATATTTTCTCGCTCGAAGAACATTCTTGCCGATTGCTGAAATGAGCGACAAAGCGGCACATATTAACGCAACCAATTTGTACGAACGACTCCCTATAGAGAACGAAGAAGACGAGCTCGGACGGATGGCGAAGACGTTCAACGATCTGCTCGCGCGCTTGAACAGATCGTTCGAACAACAAAAACGGTTTATGGCAGATGCGTCTCATGAACTTCGCACACCGGTTTCGATTGTCCGCGGCGAGGCTGAGGTAAGTCTTACGAAGAAAGACCGAGAGGCGTCTGAGTATCTTGAAACGATTGAGATTATGCAGAAAGAAGGCGAACGCATGTCCAGAATTATTGAGGACTTGTTCACCTTGGCCAGGGCTGACGCTGGTGCAAAGAAGATTCAAAAGTCCTCAATCTTTCTAGATGACGTGATATCGGAAACGGTAAGGGCTTTTCGAACCCTGGGCTTAAGACAAAATGTATCTGTTGAGATGGACGTTGAAGAGGATATGCCTATTGAAGGAGACGAGCATTTGTTAAGGAGGCTCTTCACGAATCTTATCGACAATGCAATCAAACATGCAGGATCTCAGGTCGCGATTCGCGGATTCAAAGAAGAAGGCATCTACAGGATTGAAGTCTCTGATGACGGCCCGGGCATTCCAGTCATAAACCAACCTCATATATTCGAAAGATTTTATCGCGTAGACAAATCCCGCTCGAATGAGAGCAGGTCCCTGTTTGGAAGCGGCGCAGGTCTTGGACTGTCTATCGCCAAGTGGATTGCTGAACGGCATGATGGGCACTTGGAGCTTACCCAATCGGATTCCCGAGGATCGGTTTTTACAGTCAATTTACCTGCGAAAACCAAGCCAGACCTTCTTTAATCTTACGTTTATCTTTCCTTCACTACCTTTAGAAATGGTTGGGCAAAAGATCGGAATTCTTAGAGAGAATCGAAGGATCAGCCAAATCTTCTAAGCAGGCGCGGGCCGCAGCAGCATTATTCTGCGGTCCGTTATTTTTGTCTGTGATCGGAGCGGCGGTTGCGGGATAAAACTAAGTGTCACTTAATCGCTCGTTTATTTTCGAGGTCTAAAATTCCCAAAGAAGACTAAATAAGTTCTTACTATAAGCTGTAAAAATTTTATGCAATTCAAATCAAGTAGATTCGATCGGAGATCTTTTTTGCGAGTGGCCGGAGGGGCAGGAATAGCGCTCGCTCTGGGAAAACTCATGCCGGATTATGTTTTTGCGGGAGTTAATACTGCGGCAAATCCGGTGGCGGAAGAATTGAGTGGTTCGGTGATAGACCTGAGCATCGGGAAAACACCTTTCCGAATCGACGAAGAAACGGGAAAAGCGGTAACGGTAAACGGAAGTTTGCCGGCTCCCCTGATCCGTCTCAAAGAAGGCGACGACATCACGCTAAATGTGACTAACACGATGAATGAAGATACTTCGATTCACTGGCACGGAATACTTCTGCCGTTTCAGATGGATGGCGTTCCGGGCGTGAGTTTTGCGGGAATCAAACCGGGAGAGACTTTTAAGTATCAATTTCCAGTCAAGCAAAGCGGGACTTACTGGTATCACAGCCACACGGGAATGCAGGAGCAATTGGGACTTTACGGTCCGCTTATTATTGATCCGCTCGAACCCGATCCATTCGAATATGACCGTGATTACGTGGTCGTTCTGTCGGACTGGACTTTTGAAGACCCGATGAAAGTGATGTCAAAACTGAAGAAGATGGCTAGTTATTACAACTACCAAAAACCGACGGTCAAAACGCTGATGAAGGAAGCGAAAAAGGTCGGCTTTTCAAAGGCACTTTCCGAACGCCTGATGTGGGAGAGGATGCGGATGGATCAGACCGATTTTGCTGATGTTACCGGAGTTACCTATACATATCTGATGAACGGTTTTTCGCCGGCTGCAAACTGGTCGGGCGTGTTCAATCCGGGCGAAAAGGTGCGTCTGCGGTTTATCAACGCGGCGGCGATGACCATCTTTGATGTCCGCATTCCGGGACTCAAAATGAATGTCGTAGCCGTTGACGGTCAGAATGTTCAGCCCGTTCCGGTCGAAGAATTCCGTATCTCCGTGGCTGAAACCTACGATGTGATAGTCGAACCCGAAGGCGATAAGGCTTACACGGTTTTTGCCGAAACACTAGACAGAAGTGGTTTTGCACGCGGAACACTCGCCCCCCGTCAGGGAATGGCAGCACCGATTCCCGCAAGACGTTCTATTCCCAAACGCACGATGAAGGATATGGGAATGGATATGTCGAAAATGAAGGGAATGAATATGGACGGCATGAAGATGGACGGAATGAATGAAGACAAGATGGATCATTCAAAAATGAAAATGGATTCCTCAATGCCCGATATGAAGATGAACGGGAATTACAGAACCAATTCGCCGATTCCTGGAAGCAAGCCCGTTAAGCACACTCAAAGTCACGGAATCGGCAATTCGATGGATCCGATGATGACCCAGAGCCGTCTGCACGAGCCGGGCGACGGTTTGGGAAATGACGGCAGGCGGGTTCTGGTTTACACGGATTTGAAAAGCGTCAGACCTTTTAATGAGATTAAGGAACCCGAAAGAGAAATAGAAATTCATGTTACGGGAAATATGGAACGCTATATGTGGTCTTTTGACGGAAAGAAATTTTCCGAAGTCAAAGACCCGATCCAATTCAGATACGGCGAAACTCTGCGGGTAACTTTCGTTAATGACACGATGATGGAACACCCGCTTCACCTGCACGGGATGTGGATGTATATCGAAAACGGACACGGCGACTATTTGCCGAGAAAACACACCATTAACGTCAAACCGGCTGAGCGGGTTTCAGTCTTAGTATATGCCGATGCACCCGGCAGATGGGCGTTTCACTGTCATCTTCTGATGCACATGGATATGGGAATGTTCCGCATCGTCGAAGTTACGGACAAACTCAAGGGGGACGCTTAATGAGAAAATTTATACAAACAGGGTACATCTTCAATTTGGCAATTTTGTTCGCCGCCTTGTTTGGTGCAGCGAACATCTATGCCCAGAATCCGACACCGACTCCATCTCCGAAGAATACGGATTCGCACAAAGACCACAAAATGGATATGCCGACACCGACACCGGCCCCAAAACCCGATAAAACGGAAATGAAAATGAATATGCCGATGCCGACTCCAACTCCCAAGAAGATGGATATGGATTCGGATATGAAAATGGATGACGAAAAACCGTCTCCAACTCCGACTCCGGTTCCGCCTTTAGAAGATTATCCATTTCCACTGCCGCCGCCGGGAAAAGATTTTCCAAAACCCATTGAAGACAGCAAAAATCATAGTTTCGTTTTATTCGAATTGCTTGAATACCAGGCTGCGGCAAACAGCAAAAACTCACTTAACTGGGATATGATCGGTTGGTATGGCGGCGATTACAATCGGCTTTGGTTTCGCAGTGAAGGAGCAATCGAAGAGGCTTCAACATCGAGTGGTGATGTTGAATTCCAAGCTCTTTACGGGCGCTTGATCGCTCCTTTTTATGATTTTCAAGTTGGTTTGAGATATGACCAGGAATGGGCGGGCAGCGAACGCATCTCCCGTTTTCACGCCGTTGTCGGATTGACCGGATTAGTTCCCTATGAATATGAGGTCGAACCGCTGATGTTTGTCAGTAACAAAGGGGATGTTTCCTTTCGTTTCACGGGCGTAAAGGATATTTTTATCAATCAGAGAACGATCTTTGAAGGACGTTTTGAAACGAATATCGCTGTACAAGAAGTTCCGAAGTTCGGAGTCGGTTCGGGTTTGAACGATATGACTTTCGGAATTCGCATCAGACGTGAGATCAGACGCGAGTTTGCTCCGTATATCGGAGTTTCTTATAAACGACTTTTTGGCGGAACCGCTGATTTTGCTCGCTTTGATGGAGGGCGAGCAGACCGCGTTTCACTTGTCGCAGGTGTGCGCATGTGGTTTTAGTGTTTTGTTAATTCAGGTCACAAAGGAGAGATTATTATGAAGAAATCAATTGTATGGATATCGGTATCGGTTTTGTTCGCCGGCGCTGCCCTGCTATTTGCGGCTTGCGGTCAATCCTCAGAAACTTCGAATATGAGCTCGAATGAAATGCCGATGAATATGGATCACAACGGCATGGATCACGGCGATTCTCCAATGAAAACGGATGGAGCGGAGTTTGCTGATCAACGTAATGATCAGACTTCAGGTGTAATCGATGCCTACAATCAGATCAAGCAAGCTCTCGACGCTAACGACAAGGGTAAGGCCGCAAATGGGGCGACCGCAATGATTGCCGCGCTCCAGAAATTTGATAGTTCCAAAGTGGCCGAAAGCAAGCGCAAGGAATATAAAGAGATCTTCGATACTGCTAAGGAACACTCTGAACACATCGTAAAAAGCGACGTGGATCATCAAAAGGAGCATTTTGAGGAACTGACCACGGATATTAAAGATCTTCTTGCCCTCGTTGGTGCCGGTAAAAAGGCCGAGGGTTAGTTTCGACTTGCGCTGCTGGAGTGAGTGAGTACCTAAGTACGAAATTTAAGTTATAGTTGCAGTGAAATTACGAACCAACCTTGGCAAGGCCCTAAAAATTTCGGCGATCGTTCTATTTGTCGGTTTAGTTGGAATACAGTTTATTCCCGCAAACCGTAATCAGAGTAACGTGATTCCGGAAACCGATTTTATACGGACGTTTGAGCCTCCTGACGATGTCCAATCTGTGTTAAGAAATTCCTGTTATGATTGCCATAGCAACAACACCAGATACCCTTGGTACAACAATCTGCAGCCTGCCGCCTGGTTTATGGAGGGACATATCACCGATGGGAAAAAAGAGCTGAACTTTAGCGAATTTGGTACCTATTCAAAACGCCGGCAAAAGAGCAAGCTGCGATCGGTAATAAGTCAAATCAAAGCCGAGGAAATGCCGCTTCCGTCCTACACTTGGATTCATTGGGACGCAAAGCTCTCGGATAAAGAAAAAGAATTGATCGAGAATTGGGTAAGCGAAGTTAGGGAAGGTCTCTAGGCGTTTAAAGGAAAAGCGGATTGTGTGGATTTGGAGGATTAAACAAATGACAAAAAGACTTCTTTGGGCATTGCTTATAGGAATGATCGCATTTAACGGCGTCTTAGCCCATGACTTGTTTTTGAAGCCCTCCAGCTTTTTCGTCGAACTTAATAAGAAGGCTTCGATCACAATTCTCAATGGTACGTTTCAAAAGAGCGAGGGTGTGTTGGCGTATGAACGAATTACCGATGTGAGCGTCGTCAATCCTTCGGGCAAACGAGTGAATCCGACAGCTGAGGACTTCACAAAAAGCGAATCAGCGGCCCTTCTCGGGTTCACGCCAGAACACGCCGGAAATTACGTTGTTGGTCTTTCGATTGCTTGGCGTGAAAACAGTATTAAGGCAAAGGAATTCAACGAATACTTGGTTGCGGAAGGTATACCGCAGGTTTTAGAAGAGCGTAAACGCGATGGCGAACTCAATATCGACGGCCGCTACCGCTATTCGAAATATGTAAAAACCATGCTGCAGGCCGGTAGAATTCAAAGTGATAGTTACAAGACCGTGCTTGGCTACCCAGTCGAACTCATACCGCAGCAAAATCCATATTCACTACAATCTGGTGATACTTTAGCGCTTTTGTGCCTCAAGGATGGAAAACCGCTCGCCGATCAACTGGTAATGACAGGCCGCGAATTGAATGGAAAGATCAAGACTGGCAGCCAGATGCGAAGCGGCCCGGACGGAGTAATCAGGTTGAGGCTAGATGGCCCTGGCAAATGGTACGTGAAGTTTATCAATATGGTCAAAATTGATGACCCGAAACTCAATTACGAATCCAAATGGGCGAATCTGACATTTGAGATTAGGTAGACCCTGAACCCTGCTCGAGTTCGGCGTTGCAAAGCTGATGCAAGATTTCTCCAAATTGACGCAACCCGATTTCATCATTGAATTAGCGCCAGTCCGGTTTTGGGTTCGTCCCCATACTGTCGTCCAGACATTAACGGTTGAAGAGCCGGCAACTTAAAGTTAAGAAGAGTTCGTTGTTTATGAGAAGTCGAAATTACAAATTCTTTATCCGCAAAATCCATCGCTACCTGGGTGTCTTCATAGGCATTCAGGTTTTTCTGTGGACAGTTAGCGGCATCTTTTTCAGCTGGACGAATATCAATGAGATTCGGGGCGATCATCTTAGAAAAGATATTGGGAAATTGAAAGCGATTGAAGGATCGATCTCGCCGGCGGATGTTAGATCCAAGCTATTGGAAACGAGTCCGGAGACAAAGATAACCTCATTTAGGATCGTTCGTGTTTTGGATGAAAACTATTTCGAAGTGACGCATACAAACAGCGAAAACCAAAAAGCCATCTCGCTCTTTAGCACGACCAGCGGGGACAAGAGAGATCCGGTTTCAAGATCGGAAGCCGAACACATAGCGACAAGTGCATTGTCGAATAAAACAGAAGTTAAAGAGACCGTCTACTTGGAAGAAAAAGATCTAGGTTCACATCACGAATACAGAGAAAAAATCGTTCCCGCATGGGCAGTTACGTTTGACCATCCTGAAAATCTGACAGTCTATGTTTCTGCTGAGAATGGTCAGGTGCAGTCGTTTAGAACCAGAAGCTGGCGGGTGTTTGATTTTCTCTGGATGCTTCACACAATGGACTTTATCGGGCGCGACGATTTCAACAACTGGGTCCTTAGAGTTTTCTCAGCCCTGAGTCTTTTAATGATAATTTCGGGCTTCCTCTATTTCTACATGACTTTTCGGAAGCCATGGTAGGGGCCGGTTACTATTCAGAGTACTTTGCGTTACTTAATTTTGCCGCTCCGAATTCTTCCTTCCGGTTTCAGGACCTGATGGGTCAAGATCCCGGACAAAAGTATCAAAAGAGAGACTGCTAATCCGTAAAAAGGACACTTCTTCTTTCAGCAGCACGCTGACATGCCGGATTGTATTGGCGGGCATTTCACGCTTCCATAACTGCAGTAAACACAACAATCTCCCTTTTCCGGTTTTAGAAGTGTTTTGCAGTTCGTACATTCGTAAAAGAACTCACACGCATCCGTTGGCATCGTTTCGGTCTGTTCGTAATTGCAATTAGGGCAGACAATTGTTGATTCAAGAATAATGGTGTTCATAGTCGGGGTACTTTGTAAAATTTGATCGATTTTAGAATCCACCGGTCCATTCCAGCGGCTGCTACGTATTCATGCGTTCGCCGGGCAACTGATCCTCATTTAGCTATCGGATCCAAGCTTTACAAAGTCAGTCCCAGCCCCTGAGCCCGGAGCGATTCCCCGCTTGGCCCGCGATTCGTACAGCAATCCGCTGTTTTCCCATCGATTACCACCGTCGGAACAGCGTTAACACCGTAGTCCCTGGCAAGTTTCGCAGCATCTGCCTGCCGCACGTCTAAAACTTCTACCTCGCAGGATTCACAAGCGATTCGATTCACCAATGCTATGGTTTCATCGCATACGTCACATCCGGCGCTAAAAATTTCCACTTTTCTTTTATTACTCATAATACTTCTCTGGCCTCGTGCTCATTTTGCAACATAACCCAGATCGTCGATGGCATTTTTTATTTTTCGAAGCGAAATCTGATCTGGGTTGTAAACGACCCTGACGTTCTTATTTTCGTAGCTCGTATCGGCCGAAACTACTCCATTTATTTGTTTCAGAGTCGCGTCAACGTGCGAAGCGCAGCCCGCACATGTCATCCCCTCTACAGATATCGTCGCTATCTTTGATACTGCTGCGTTTGTCTCTTTTGAGATCAATTCCGACGGATGGCTCTTGGCGTTTGAACCCAACGCCGACACAAGATAACCGGTATAAGAAGGAAACAACGCGAATGTCACGACAGCGAGAGTTCCGATCCACAAAAACAGTTGATTGACTTGTCCTATCGGCTTGGTCGCACACGCTTCACCCTCACCACATGCTTCTCGGCGAAAGTAGGTCATGTAGAATGCGAAACCCAGTGCGAGAAAAGAGACGACCAACAAATAGGGTCTCAGCATCTCGAAGAAAGAGGCGGCACTAATTGCTCCAATTCCCAAGACGACAGATAGAACCGGCAATACACAACATAAACTAGAAGTCACCGCTATAACGATCGCGCTTCCCAAAATCGAATTTCTACGTGAAGGTTCCACTATTTTTCACCTTTCTTAATTTCAAAGAAGACCGGGCAGTGAGCCTCATCGCCCTTCCGCGACAGTTCTTCATTGCAAGCCCTTAAATGCCTCTGCAGGGTCTTTTTAAATGACCTCATCTTCTTGATCTGTGAGTCCACTTCAATGATTTTTTGCTGCAACAGATCTCTTACCTGGATGCATTCTTCTTCGCCGCCGGAGCCTAAAAGCCCTTTGATTTCAGTGAGAGAGAATCCGAATTCCTGAGCCTGCTTTACGAATTTTATTAGGTCGACCGCATGGGGCCGGAAAAGCCTGAAACCACCGCTTGTTCGAGAAATGCTATGAATCAGACCTTTCTTCTCGTAATATCTGACAGTGTCGACGCTTACACCTGACTGCTTCGATACTTGGCCAATCTGAATTGCACCATTGTCCATATTTGGAATTATACACTCTGGAGTTAACTCCAGAGTCAACTTCCTTATAGCCAGCTAGATTCACTTTTAAAAAGCGAGTGCCGAGGATTGATCAGTACGGAAAAAAAAGGGGGGGGGGTAAGGTTAGAATGCAAGTGTCAGGGAAAAGAGTATGTTCTTTTACTTAACAGTTGGGGATAATCCTTGACTTTCTGATTAAATACGTGTCACTTTTAAGCAGTTATGCTTCTTGGTGAAGGGCAACAATTATTGAAACGAATTAAGAAAGCGGCGATTAGTGTCGTTGCTCTCTTGCTCGTTCTATATGTGTTGGCCGATGTCACTATCCTTCAGATCGTTCATGGAAACGAAAGTGTCGGTATACCAGCGCCTCATCACTTGATTGATGACGACGGATGCAACTCCCTGGAGAATAACTCTTCCTCCAACCTTCAAAATCAATCAAGTATTTCAACCGCCGACGATCACCATAATTCGAATGAAGATTGTTCTGGCGAAGGGGAGTGCCTTGCTAGTTGCTCGCACATAGTTGTTAGCTATTTTCGTCTTGCGTCGTCCTCGTTTGTTATGGCCTGGAACAGGCCGATAGCGATCCACGCAGAAGAAACAGCTCCCAAATCCCACCCATCTGACATTTTTCACCCACCTCAAACGGCTTAAATTAATTCAATCCAGACAAGTAAAGCTTTTGCATAAACCTTCTTTGAAAAAGGTTTGTGTCGGCATTGTATTTACGCAAAGTTTTGCGATGAAGAATTTAAGCAAAAATGTATCTAAAAATAAGAGTACCCGCGGCATTCGGTGTTGGAATGCTATTGCTTGCAACGGCTGTTTTGCTGCCTGTAAAAGCACAGACTCAGATTGCCCGCCATCTAAGCGATACTGAAAATGTATCTGCAACCGAATCAAAAACCGAAGAAAAACCTAAAGAACCTTCGTCTGAAAACCGATTGGTAAGATCCGTTCTGCCTGATTATTTCGATCAGGCTGAGGGACTTTCGCTAACAGAGATTGTTAAGCGGGCCTTTGCAAGTAACGGCGAGATTGAGATTGCCCTGCTGGAAGTCGAAAAGGCACGGGCACGTTTTCAGCAGGCCAGACTCCGGCAGAATCCCACGCTCGAGGTTGAGCAGTCTTCCGGCAGCTTTGTAGGCTCAAAGGGCGACGGCGAATTGACTGTCGGATTTGCACTCCCGCTCGATGTCTATAACCAACGCGGCAAGCGAATGAAACTTGCGGAAACCGATATTGCTTTGCGGGAAGCTGAACTATCTTCTTCGAAAAAGCGGCTGCTTGGAAAAATCCTGACTATCTATTCCGACGCTTTGGCGGCTTTGCAGGAGCTAAAAGTCCTTGAAGATCTGCTCGAACTCGATACGCGGACGACACGATTTGTACAGATCCGCGTTAATGAAGGCGCATCTTCGCCCCTTGAATTGAATCTTTTGCAAACGGAGGTCGAAAGACTTCGGTCGCGTCGAAGTCTGGTTGAAGGCAAGTTGCAGGCATCACTCGCTAATCTGAAGTTCTACGCAGGTTTAGATTATCAAGAACCACTCAAATTGCGTGAAGACATACGGGCTGCAAACTTACCGAAACTGCCCGGCACACTCGAAACCTCTTTCGCGGTAGCTCTGAAAAACCGCCCCGAAATTCGTATTGCCGAACTAGAGGAGAATCTCGCCACCGCCGGATTGCGGCTTATCCGCACGCAAAGCAAACCCGATGTTACGGCTTATACACGCTACACGCAGAGACGTGCCGGGTTTGACGACCCGCGAGGCGAATTCTTTCAAAGAGACCGCAGTTTGACCTTCGGGGTAGCCATCGGTCTGCCCATTTTTAACAAAAACCAGGGAGCGAAGGAAGAGGCGAAAATCGCCATCCGGCAGGCTCAGGAAAAAAGAACTTTTGCCGAGCAGATGATCAAAGCGGAAGTGGCAGCCGCTTTTCGACGAATTGCAGCCACTAATCAAGCTCTTTCAAGACTCGAAACAGCCGTCTTGCCGCGTTCTCGCAAGAATGTTGAAACGATAACAAGAGTTTATGAGATCGGCGAACTGAAGATCACCGATTTGATCAACGAGCAACGGAGGCTGCTTGATGCGAACAGTGATTTAACCGAAGTATTGACCGAGAGGTACCGCGCCAATGCCGATCTTTTTATAGCTTTGGGAATTGAATTCTAAGAAACAAGTAGAGAAGTGACATGTCAGACAAAAATAATGAGGTTGAAGATATGAAAGGCGAAGATTGGGAGGCCGTTGAATCCGTATTGCGTGAAACCGAAAAAGATCCTGAAAACGTTGGGGATTCAGCGCGGATGGACGAAGCCGATACAATTGCTGATGCTGAAATAGATACCGGTAAAGGCAATCGCAAATTCGTCCCATGGGTAGTTGCTCTTGTAATTATCGGAGTTGCGGCCCTGGCGGCCGTTCTGCTGATCGGATTTACCAGGTCGGGGGCTACTGAAATCGAAGCCAACGCTGAAACGGAAGCCGATAGTCACAGTAATGAAGGGGGGGTACGCGAGGTGAAGCTCGACCCTGAATCATTGAATTCAGCGAAAATCGAGATCGAAGGCGTTACGGTCCGTACCGCTGTCGCACTTTTAAAAACAACTGGCACGATCGAAAACGATCCGCAGCGGATGCAGAATGTAACTCCTCTTGTTGGCGGTCGTATCGAGCGTATGAATGTTGCCGTAGGAGATTTCGTCAGTCGAGGCGATTTGCTTGCCGTCATTGCCAGCCCGCAAGTTGCGCAGATGCACGGCAAAATGCACGAAGCCGAAACAAAATTGGAAATTGCGGAAAGAAATCTTGAACGGGTGCAAAAGGCTGAGAACCGTGTCGCCGTTTTGCAGGCAAAAGCTAAACTCGACGAAGCCGAAGCGACTTTGAAACGGATCAGGCGTTTGATCGAACTCGAAGCGGGAGCAGGCAAAGATCTCATTGCAGCCGAGACGAGTTACAAGACGGCAAAGGCCGATTACGATTTTCAGAGAAATATTTCTCTTAATAAAGAGATCCAGGAAGCGAGAGCCGAAGTTGAAACATCAAGGGCGGATCTGCGGCACATCCGGGATGAGATGCGTTCGCTCGGTGTCAAAATCAATTCTCATAAAACCGACAATCAGGATCGCAACACGTCACTTGTGTACATCCACGCTCCCGCATCCGGAATGGTTACGGAACGCCCTGTAAACCCGGGAGCAGGAATTAGCGCCGGGACTACCCTATTCGTTTTATCGAATCTGTCGAGCGTTTATATTATCGCCAATGTGCCTGAAGCACAGATGCCGCAAATCAGAATCGGAACCGCGGCCGCGGTCACGTCGCCCGCTCTCAGTAATACAACTATTAATGCCCGCGTCACCTATATTGACCCGAACTTAAACGAAGACACGCGCACCGGGAAAGTGCGTCTGGAAGTGCCCAACCCCGGCGGTAAACTGCGTGCCGGAATGTTTGTCAATGTCGGATTTTATACCGCTGCAAAAAGTACCGACGGCGAACAAGAACTGGTCGTGCCGTCCGAAGCCGTTCAACGTATCGATGAAGAAACGGTCGTTTTTATCCCGAAAGAAAATGAGCCAGGTGCTTTTGAAGTCCGTGAGATAAAGGTCGGCGGCGAGTACGAAAACTACACCACGGTAACCACGGGATTGAAGGCTGGCGACAAGGTTGTGACAAAGGGGAGTTTCACCTTGAAAACCGCGCTGAAAAAAGACGAATTCGGTGAGGACGACCACTAACCGAGAAAAAGTATTCTTATGGAGAAAACGATTTTTCATATACCGAAAATGGACTGCCCGCAGGAGGAAAATCTCGTTAGATTAAAACTCGACGGGCTGGCGTCGGTGAAAAACCTAAATTTTGACATTCCGAACCGTCAATTAACCGTTTTTCACAACGGACAAATCGAACAGATCGAGAATTCGGTAACCAGTTTGAATTTGGGCGCTAAAAGATTAAGCACAGCAAAATCCGAACAAACCGAATTTGAAGAAACGCGAGACCAGCGAAAATTACTCTGGACGGTGCTAGCGGTTAATTTCGCGTTTTTCGTCATTGAAGTTTCAACCGGAGTCGTTTCCGGTTCGATGGGGCTGGTCGCCGACAGTCTCGATATGCTCGCCGACGCATTTGTTTACGGTATCAGTTTACTTGCTATCGGCGGCACCGTTGCGAGAAAGAAGTATATCGCCACGCTCGCTGGATATTTTCAAATCGTGCTCGCCCTGTTCGGTTTTGTAGAGGTCGTCAGAAGATTCGTTGCTGTCGAAGAAATGCCCGAATTCGGAACGATGATCGTTGTTTCGATGCTGGCTTTGACAGCAAATCTGTTTTGTCTCTACCTGTTTCAGAAATCCAAAAGTGAGGATGTGCATATGCGGGCAAGTGCCATTTTTACTTCTAACGATGTGATCATCAATGTAGGCGTGATCGTCGCCGGGGTTTTGGTCGCTTGGTTCAATTCTAATAAACCCGATTTGATTATCGGAACGATCGTTTTCGTAGTGGTAATCAGGGGTGCGATTAAGATTTTGAAACTCGGAAAATGAAATGAAGCTGAATTACATTGAAAAAGCCTTAATGAATAATCCGATACGGGCGTTCTTTCAAAGACATCACGAAGCCGCGATTATGCAAAGATTGGGCGGGCGTTGTGAAGGAAAAAAAGTTTTGGAAATCGGTTGCGGACGCGGAGTCGGAACGGAAATTATTTTTGAACGCTTTGGCGCAAGTGAAGTTCACGCTTTTGATCTTGACCCGAAGATGATTGAGATTGCCCAAAAGCGCTTAATCAAATATCCGCCGGAGAAATTGCGTTTGTTTGTTGGCGACGCAGAAAGAATTGAAGCGGCAGATAATTCTTTTGACGCCGTGTTTGATTTTGGGATCATTCATCACATTCCAAATTGGGAGAAGTCGGTCTCGGAAATATCACGGGTCTTAAGGCCGGGCGGCTATTTCTATTTTGAAGAAGTAACGGCACGCGCTCTTAACCGATGGTTCTACCGAACATCCCTCGAACATCCAAAGGAGAATCGATTTTCTGCTGAAGTTTTTGTCGACGAGCTCGAGAGGAAAGAGATCATTGTAGGTAACAGTCAGCAAGAATGGTTTCTTGGGGATCTGATTATCGGTGTAGGCAGGCGAATCTAGGCGAATTTGACAATACCGGAATGAAGTTCAGAGATAAGTAAGAAGATAAATATAGTCATGATAAACGCACTCATTAAATTCTCTATTTCGCAACGCCTGATCATTTTGTTACTCGTTGCAATTATGTCGGGGGCGGGTATTTACAGTCTCCTGAATCTACCCATTGATGCCGTGCCGGATGTAACGAATGTTCAGGTGCAGGTTTTGACCGCCGCACCTTCTTTAGCACCATTAGAGATCGAACGGCAGGTTACGTTTCCAGTTGAAACGGCGATGTCGGGTTTACCGGATGTCGAGGAAATTCGCTCGGTTTCAAAGTTCGGCTTGTCGGCGGTAACGATAGTTTTTGACGAATCGGTTGATATTTATTTCGCCCGTCAGCTTGTGCTGGAGCGTCTGTCGCAAGCCCGCGAGCAGATTCCCGAAACAATCGGTTCGCCTGAGATGGGACCGATCTCAACGGGACTCGGAGAGATTTATCAGTATGAGTTAAAAGCCAAAGACGGTAGCGGTTACGACGCAACCGAACTTCGCACGATTCAGGATTGGAATGTGCGGCGACAACTCATGGGAGTTCCGGGCATTACGGAAATAAACAGTTTCGGCGGCTACAAAAAGCAGTATCAGGTGCGGCTCGACCCCGATAAACTGCAGTCTTATGGACTGACCATCCGCGACGTCTATGAAGCGGTGGCGGAGAACAATAACAATGTCGGGGGAGCTTATGTAGAAAAAGGTTCTGAGCAGTATCTTTTACGCGGTATCGGTTTGGTTGAAAAGTCCGAAGACATAAAGAATATCGTCATAAAGACCGGACGTGAAGGCGTTCCCGTTTACGTGCGAGATGTAGGTGAAGTAGTTGAGGGAGCGGCTGTGCGGCAAGGAGCGGTAACGGCGGACGGCAAGGGCGAGATTGTTGCGGGAATCGCTATGATGCTCAAGGGAGAAAATTCCCGGGCCGTTGCCAACAACATCAAGGAAAGAGTCGAGGAAGTTAAGAAAAGTCTGCCCGAAGGTGTTGAACTAATTACATTTTATGACCGCACGGAATTGGTTGACAGGGCGATTGCGACAGTTGAAAAGAACCTTGTCGAAGGAGCGCTTTTCGTCATTGTCGTTTTGCTCTTGCTTTTAGGAAACTGGCGTGGAGCGTTGCTTGTAGCAACAATAATTCCGCTCTCGATGCTTTTTGCGGCAATCTTAATGCGTGTTTTCAATGTATCGGGCAATTTGATGAGTCTTGGGGCTTTGGATTTCGGATTGATTGTTGACGGTGCGGTTGTGATGGTTGAAAACGCGGTTCGCCGACGTGCCGAAGCCCAACACGAAAACTCAAGCGAACCGCCTGAGAGAACCATTCTCGAAGCCTGTCAGGAAGTCGCTCGTCCCGTCGTATTTGCCGTAGCAATTATTGCCATTGTTTATCTGCCAATTTTAAGTTTACGAGGTATCGAAGGAAAAATGTTCGTGCCGATGGCTCTGACGGTTGTATTCGCCTTACTTGGCTCCCTGATCTTATCCCTGACATATGTTCCGGCAATGCTCACGTTCGTTTTGAAAGGAAAAGTTTCCGAAAATGAAAGTTTTTTGATTCGTTGGGCGAAAAAGATTTATAAACCCGCCTTCGGTTTTACGATGCGTTATCGTTCGCAAGGCTTAGCCGTTGCAGTTTCTCTCGTATTTATTTCGGGGGCGATCTTTTCGTATCTGGGAGCGGAATTTATTCCGCGTCTGGATGAAGGCGATCTGGCGGTGCAAGTTCAGCAGCTGCCGAGCGTATCCTTAAATCAGTCAATAAAAACCGTTTCGGAAGTGGAGAAGGTTTTGATGGAATTTCCGGAAGTCCGAACGGTTATTTCGAAAACGGGACGGGCGGAAGTCGCTACTGACCCGATGGGTATCGATTTTTCTGACCTCTACGTCGGGTTAAAACCGCCGGATGAATGGACAACGACTAAAGATAAAACCGAATTGGTTGAAAAAATGTCGCACGAATTGGAGAAAAGAGTGCCGAATGCCCAGGTCAGTTTTTCGCAACCCATCGAACTGCGTGTTGCGGAACTCATTTCCGGCGTACGTTCCGATGTCGCTATCAAACTCTTCGGTGATGACCTCGATGTTTTGAAAGAAAAAGCCGACGAAATTGTCCGCGTCGTCCAGACAATTCCCGGAGCCGAAGATGTTAAAGCGGAAACGACAAGCGGTTTGCCGCAATTACAAATCAAACCTGACCGGGCGGCAATTGCACGCTACGGTCTGAACATTACCGATGTCAACGATCTGGTCGAAACGATTGTCGCGGGAAAAGAAACTGGACAGGTTTTTGAAGGTGAACAACGCTTCGATTTGGTCGTCCGTCTTGAAGAAGATGCCGGAAAGTCGGTTGATACGGTCAAGAATCTATTGCTTACCGCGCCAAACGGCTCGCGTGTTCCGCTTTCTGAAGTCGCCGAAATAAAACTCGTCGAAGGAGCGGCGCAAATAACCCGCGAGGATACGCGGCGGAGAATCGGTGTCGAACTAAATGTTCGCGGACGCGATATCGCGAGTTTTGTCGCTGAAGCACAAGAGAAGATTGAAAAACAAGTAAACTTACCGCCCGGATATTATCTGACCTGGGGCGGAACTTTTGAGAATTTGCAAAGGGCATCCGAAAGACTTTTGATCGTTGTCCCAATCGCTCTCTTCCTGATTTTCGTGCTGCTTTTTACAACTTTTAACTCTATCAAGCAGGCTCTTCTGGTTTACACCGGAATTCCATTTGCCATTGTCGGCGGTGTGTTCGCATTACTCCTTCGCGGAATGCCGTTTTCGATTTCAGCCGGTGTTGGTTTTATAGCTCTTTTCGGGGTTGCGGTTCTCAACGGCGTTGTGATGGTCAGTTATATAAACTATCTGCGAAAGGAAGGAGAGCCCGTTTTGAATGCGGTCAAAGAAGGAGCGGAAACCCGACTCAGACCAGTTCTGATGACGGCACTTGTGGCCAGTCTGGGATTCATTCCGATGGCACTCGCCACATCTGCCGGAGCCGAAGTTCAACGCCCGCTCGCAACCGTAGTGATCGGCGGTCTGATAACCTCAACCCTTTTAACTTTGCTGATCTTACCGACATTATACGCTTGGTTTGAAAAAGACCCTGAAGGCGTCTTTGATAGTGAGCAAGAATAGAATATGAAAAGAAAACTAATAATCGCAGTCGTACGTCCGTTTTTGTTGGATAAGATCATAGTTGCGCTTGAAGGAATCGAAAAATTCCCCGGAATTACTATCACCGAAGCGGAAGGCTTCGGGCATCGCCTGAGAAATACTTTGGACGATGCTTTGAATCCGTTTCATCCAAAAAAACAGATCGAAATTGCTGCCCCGGTTGAGATGGTTGAAAAGATAGTTGAGACAATTAACCAAAATGCTCATACCGGAAAAAAAGGCGACGGAATGATTTTTGTTTTGCCAATCGAGCAAACCTTTCGCATTTGAAGCTTACGAAAACCGGCGTAAAAAGGAGAGTGTTGTGCAACATCAGGATATAAGGCCCGAACATGTTGAAGAACTTAGCAGCCAGCATATTTTGTCGGAGCATCCGGTCTTGGCTCTTGTCGTTATTGGAATACTCCTTCTCGCCTTTATTGTGCTTGCAGGAGAATACCTTTTTCAGTATCTCGACCGGCGAGCAGAAGAAAAATCTTTGAGTCCTCCTCAACCCGATTCCCTCTGGGCAGATAGCAAGTTTCGATGGTTGATCTTTAGCGTAGGACTTGTTGCGGTATTTGAAATCTCATCGCTTTTAGGTTATCGCCTTCAGCCTAATTTAGGGCTACCCTTTTTTGCGATCATTGTTTTGGTGATCGGCTGGCGCACTCTTTTGAACGGCCTCAAAGCACTAGTCAAAGTTAATTTTAAGAGCATATATTTATTGATGACCGTTGCTGTAGTAGGAGCATTTTATCTGGGCGAATTTGAAGAAGCGGCGGTAGTTATAGTTCTTTTTGCTCTTGGTGAAAGACTCGAAGAATTCGGGGTCGAACAAAGTAAATCTGCGCTCCAGGAGCTCGTCGAAAGAACACCTAAACGGGCAACGGTCAAAGCGGACTCTGGCGAACTCCTTGCAAAAGAGATCGAAGACGTAGATGTTGGGGAGGTTTTGGTTATCAAACCTTCGGACATGATCGCACTGGATGCAGAGATCATAAAAGGAAGTTCTTCGATCGATGAGTCCACGATAACCGGCGAACCGATTCCGAGAGGTAAACATCCGGGCGACAAAATTTTTGCAGGTACGATGAATTTGCAAGGATATCTTGAAGCAAAAGTCTTGAAAACCAAAAAAGACACCACACTTTCAAAAATTATCGAAACGACATTTGCGGCTACCCAGACCAAGGCAGAAACACAAAAGTTTATCGAGAGATTTTCGTCGTATTACACCCCTTCGATCATTGTGATTGCTGGTTTGCTGGTCGCTGTTCCAACGCTTATCTACGGACAGGCTTTTGATAGATGGTTTTCCGAAGCCATAACGCTGCTCGTCATTGCCTGCCCCTGTGCCCTTGTGATTTCCACGCCGATTTCGATTTATGCCGCGATCGGCAATGCTTCAAAGCGCGGTGCGTTGGTCAAGGGAGGCAAATATATTGAAGCGCTGGGACGATTGAAGGCTCTTGCACTTGATAAGACCCGCACTTTAACGCTTGGTAAACCGATTGTGACGAACATTATTCCGTTCGGTGAAACGACGAGGGAGCATTTGCTTGCCTGTGCTGCTGGAATAGAAAGCTATTCCGAACATCCGCTTGCGACGTCAATTGTTCAGGCTGCGAATGATGAAAAAGTTGAAATGCACGAGGTGAAGAACTTTCAAGCCGTTGTAGGAAAAGGTGTTAAGGCAGATTGCGTTGTCTGTAAAGACCAGCATCGATGCATAGGTAAATTGCCCTTCGTAACCGAGGAACACACAGTACAAGACTTTGTAGTAAAGAAAGTTGAGCAGCTTCAGAAAGAAGGGAAAACATCGATAGTGGTTAGCAGCGAGTCCGAAGTTGAGGGGATTATTGCCCTGACAGACGAAATTAAGAAGGAGAGTGTTTCCGCCGTCGCAAATCTTAAGAACTTGGGCGTGATTCCAATAATGTTGACGGGGGATAATACAGCGCCGGCCCAAATGGTAGCCAAACAATTAGGGATTGAACGAGTTAAAGCAGGGATGCTGCCCGAAGAAAAAGCGGACGCGATAAGGGATCTGCTGGGAGAATTTGGCTCCGTTGGAATGGTCGGTGACGGGGTAAACGATGCACCCGCATTAGCTTTGTCCAGCGTGGGGCTCTCAATGGGGGCCGCGGGAAGCGACACAGCTATCGAAGCGTCCTCAGTTGCGGTCCTAAATGACCATCTGGAAGTAATCCCATTTTTGATCGCTTTGGGTAGAAAAACCATTTCAACGATCAAACTAAACACGGGAGTGGCAATTGCGACCAAGGTGATATTCGTTCTCTTGGCAATATTTGGATTAAGTAATCTGGCATTAGCGATTTTGGCGGACGTCGGGGTGACTATAGCAGTGATCCTAAATAGTCTGAGGCTATTGAACTTTAGAATTTAATTTGTTGATGGATTTTGGATTCGCGATTTAGAATTATGCAATTAAGACCAGCTCAGTTCTTGGTATTTGCACTAACATTTTTTCTTTTTCCACTTGCACCAGTCTTCGGCCAGGTAGTTTCCGCCAGGGCAGGTGTTGTGAGAAATTTTAGTGGAGAAGTTTTTTACCGTTGCCACACTAACAAAAAGAATGCTTTACTGCTTTCCAAAAATTCTTCCCTTCACAACAAAGACACAATACTGACGGGGACATCAGGAAGTGCGTTGCTGTCTCTTAACCCCGATTCTTATCTGTTTATTGGGGATGATTCGTATGTCGAAATTGAGCAAACAGAGTTGGATAAGATGCACTTTGATATTGAGCGTGGAGAGATATTTCTCATCATTCGTTCACTTAACAACGGAGCGTCCTTGGCAATTCATACACCGCCTGGAATTCTCACAATTCACAAAGGCGGACGGTATCGTGTCAAAGTTGGCCCGGGTGGTAATACCGAGGCAAACGTACTTAGCGGGGAAATACGATATTTCGATGGTCGGGGAGATTTGGTAAAAATCAAAAAAGGTAGACAGGTCAATTTTGTAAAGCGAAAAACCTCACAAGAATAGCTATCCAGCCTGCAGATTAGATCGCAAAAATGGCTCCAAGCTCGCCCTGGATTTCAAATAGGGACCGATCCCGATAAAGGAGGTTCCATTAGAGCGGGCTCTTCGAGTTGAAGATGATTCGTGCTCGTGTTCGATCCAATTGTTTATAACATCAATTGGAAGCGACTAACTCTCAGTTTTTGAGCTCACATACATTTCAAGATTCTGCGCGACACGCGTCGTCGCCTCAGGCGTAATATTCAGATACCGAAGAAAAGTCTTGAGTTGGGTGTGCCCCGTAATCTTCATGACCTCGGTGTGAGGAGAGCCTGATGCAATCATCCTGGTAGTAGCTGTGTGGCGGCAGTCGTGCAGACGGAAATCCTGAACATCGGCCCGTTGGCAGAGCGTTTTCCATGCGGTCTTTACCGTGTTCGTTATTCCAAAAACAAGTCCGTTTGGATCTTTGGGCGACCGTTTCCATATCGCCTCAAGCTCCTCAAACAAACGTTCGGTCATTCCGACGGTCCTGGAGTTCTCAGTTTTTGTATTTGTCTGAGGAATAAAGATCTCCCTCGTGACGAAGTTCACATCTCGCCAACGCATCTTGAACATCTCTCCACGGCGCATGGCAGTATCCAGCGCACAGATGATCAATGGCCTGAGATGGGACCTTCGGCCTGTACATGCGTCAAGGAGCCGCGCTTCTTCTTCAAAAGAAAGTACACGATCGCGTTCAACTTCGGCCGCCTTTGAGATTAATCCCTTGGCCAAAACGAACGGGTTCTTGATTAACCATTCATTTTGAATCGCAAAGTTCAGCATTGCGCGTAGAATTTCTAGTTCTCTATTTACAGTTGCAATCTTCCTAATTGTGCCGCTGGTTGTTGGAGTATTTAGACGGTTGGTTTTATAGCTTTCGAGGTCGCTCACATTAATGTTTCGGATCTGACGATTGCCAAAAAAGTCCAGTAGAGGCTTGATTGCAGAGTTGACGGGGCCTAGCGAGCGCCTGCCGGAGATCTTTACATTATTCGAATATTTCGCTTTTTTTAGCTTCGTATTTCGATATTGATCGACAAGGTTCGCAAATCTGAGTTTGTCAGATTGAATCATTTCTTCACCATGCGTCTCAAGCTCCTGGCGCATTTGATTCACAACTGACTGGGCCGTTCGTTTATCTTTAATCGGTTTGAGCTTCTCGCGCCATTTTCCGGTATCGTCCTGATATTGCAATCGCGCATAAAGGTTTCCTTTAATCTCCCTCCAATATTTCTTGGGCGATCGCTTTCGTTTCGGTTTTGACTCAACAGATTCAGACATAGTACTTGTGAAAATAACCCGGTTTCCTAGAAAGTTTCCTAACACTTTGATAGTAATTTATGTTACTGAGTGAAAGCAAATGTTACACAAACAAGACTGCAACATAAGTAAATACACGACTTATATTCGATAAAAGAATAAGTTTTGTTATGATCTGAGAGACCATGTTACGCAAGGGAATCGGCTGTTAACCGAAGGGTTGTAGGTTCGAGTCCTACCTGTGGAGCCAATCTTCACAATGAGTTAGGGCGACCGTAATGGTCGCCTTTTCCTTATTCCCACCGAAATTCCCACCGAATCGTCTCGATTCCCACGTTCTTACCTAGGAAAACATCGTCTTATTTCCACGAAAGAATCTGAGTCAGTGCACTGCCTCGACAACGTGAGTGTTATCTGTTATGAAAATTCGTATATGGCTCACCTGTCAAATAATAAGGTCCTTCCCTACGGCGACCATGTTTACCTGATTGGCTCGAACGTGTGCTCAAATTTTGCGTTTGGGGCTATAGGGTCAGTTGACGAATTCTTCCTGGTCGCTGCAACACCAGCACCAGATTCCAATTACCCCCTTATCACCGGAAATTTTCTAGATAGCGAGGGAAATGTATTATTTAGACTTGTACGAAACACCTTGGTCGTCAATCCTGGGAGATGTTCGAGGATCCTCAGTGATCAGGTCCAGTACGAAATTCACGACGCAGACGATGAGCTAATCCTCCGGGTAGCAACGAGATTCGAAACATTGCCTGGGGGAACGGAGGAAATTTGGGTAACTACGATTGAAGGAAGATTCTTTGATTCGAATGGTGATCTCGTCGTAGAAGCAAACGGCCAGAAAGGATTTGTAGAGACCGAAATCGGCTGCGTCTTTGGATTCAGTGGTCGCGGATTCGCGTTGAACTTAGGAATGCCTGAACAACTTCAAAGTGTTGCGGCCATCGCGCTGGGGTCTGGCGGGAGTATTTTTGAGCCAGTATCTGGTGAACAAAGAAACACAACAATCGACCTTTCTGGAAAGATAATCATGCCCGATGCAGACATTCAGGAGTGCACCTTAAAATTGAGGGATGGTAATTTTTCCCGACTTGGAGGAAAGATCCGAAACTGCAGAGTTAATGTCGAGGGTGAAGCAGCAAACATTGCAAATATGCTCGGAGTTGAAATGCTAGAGCAGCAGGATTGAGATCGGTATCAAGACTGACAGGCGACGATAAGGGTCTCAGTTTATATGAAATTTCATCAAGGCAATTGAAAACAAGGAGTTCTCTTCTACAGAAAGAAGCAGCGGCCTCCAACGTGATAACAAGAACTTAGGTTTTTTACGGAGATGCTCGCTGCGATTACGCTAACTAGCAATGAAATCTCTATCTCCTTATTTAGGCAAAGAAACGAGTAGCTTTTTCACTCTTGCGAGGCCATTTGTCGCTCTTACAAATCTTTTCTGAGCCCCGTCGAGCCTTTGCTCCCAGTATCTTCCCGCGCTGAGGCTGTGCGAGCCGTCAAGCAAGTAGGCATGGCCACTCTCAACAAGGTAGAGTCGGAGCCAACAGAGGCAAACCTGTTCAATATGGAGCCTTTCAAGCATCGAAGACTCCTCCCATCCAAGTTCATCCCGCATTTCTAAGATCCTAAGACCGATAAATTCGCTGACAAGAGGATTGTCTTCAAGCAGCTTGTTCTCTACCCGTTTCATTAGATCGGAAACTTGACCGCAAACCTCCGGCCTTTCCTTGAGCCAGCTTCGCATTGCCTCCACGTCTTACCTAGAGGGATTGGGTTTCTGGACGCGCTCGAACCACGTACCAGATTTATCCATCTTTACATCTAGTATTTCTGTAGGCATTCCGTGAGAGTCTCCATTCCCAGCTTGAGGTTTGTGAGGAGCCGAGATTCAAAAGGTGTGCCTTCGTTACCGTCTTGAGTCTACTGTTCTCTTGCTCTAGCTCCTTGATCGTTTTCACGTTTCAAGCCTACAACCCACCGTAAGTTAACTTCCAATTGTAGTAGATAGAGTGGCTGATCGGTTGCTCGCGGTAGATCTCTTTGACCCGTCGCCCGGTCTCGCCTTCCTTCAGTACTGCAAAGATCTGTGACTCCTCGAATCTTGATCTCCTCATCCGATTTCCTCCGTCTCGTAAAATGGCAGAAATCCCATACTCTTAAACTGCTTAAATTCTTTTTTTGGGAAGCTTACGGGTTTGACTTTCTGTAAGGGTATCAAACAAGAAAGATCGAGCGATTGCCCGATCTCTCTTGAATTTCGATACGACTAATTCTGTCAAACTCCTTAGTAGGCATATACGGTTACCTTCGAACCTGCAAGATCCGAGTTTATCTCTCCGCGTCGCTTGTTTCTCCTTTGCCATTCTTCCTGATTACAGGTTACGTTCAACTTGCAATAGGAAGCTTCGTCTTTACTCCAAAAATTTCTATCGACACCCAAATCATAATTGAAGAGTACGTAGGCATATGTATGCGGAACACACTCAACTCCCCTTGCGTGATCAGAACTATATGTCACCCTCAAAACCTCCGTTGAAAAATCACCAGCTTTCTCAAAAAATGCGATATAGAACAACGGCACGTGATGAACCGAGATTTTCCTGTCCTTAAGTTCAACAAAACCTTGCAAGAAGATCTTTGCATTCCTCTTGAAGCCGCAATATCCTACAGGTGTAATACCATTTTGTCCGTCTGAAACCGGCGTAGGAAACCTAGCGACCACATCCTTATGAACTACTCCAACCGGTATTGGAGTTGATTGCGGAGTAATCTGAGCATGTGTCGAAACGGCAAAACCGCTCAAGAACAACAACAATCCAATGACGGTGGCCCTTCTTAATTCTTCAAAATTCATCTATATCTCCTTTACTCTTTGTTTGAGTGGGAATCCACAAAAATAGGAGAAGCTGAAGACCGTTGTGGAAGAAGTCTTCATCCTGCCAGATAGAATCTTAAGAAATTTTATCTCATACAGAGAACTCGTTTCAAGATTTTACGATTGAGCGACTGCTAGCCTGGGATTTATTTGCCATTAAGTAAGATACCTGTATGGTGGCTTAACTCGATAGTTGTAATTAAGCTAAAGAGTTGCCTACCTTCTTTTGCATAGCAGATCTCCGACAAGGAAAAATGGCATACGGGAAACATTTTATTTCCAAGATCGCTGTCTTGAAGACAACATAAGTTTAGAAAACCGAGGTTGGTGCACAGAGGATCAGGCTTATAAACTTGTTCGCCGAAGCAGTCGCTTCATGGCGCAATCATGTCAAAAGACAGCACATTCGGTACGCTTACCCGACGAGAGGTAGTACTGGGGATCGGATTGTTCGCTCTCCTGGTGCCGGCGTTGTTAACCGTGCCCTATCTCTTCCCGCCGCAAGGCAGTCTCGCGAGCGCAGCGGCAGTAGCAGGATACAGTAATCGCGTCGCCCACTTGACTGTCGCGGCGTTTGCATTTGCTGCCGTCCTGATCTTCGCGATCTGCCGCTGGTCGGGCGTCTTTTCAGATCATGCCGTCGAAACCGATCCGACGGAAGGCCCGCGGCCCGCGGATTCTTCCAGGCGTTATCTTGTCGAGCTGGTGGTTGTAGGGCTGGGAATGCTCCTGCTCTATTTCCCTCCTTTTCTCTCAAGATACGGTCCCTTCATAGAAGACAATTACTTCATGTCGGTGCTGCACCGGATCAACGCCGGTCAGATACCGTACGTCGATTTCGAGTTCCTCTATGGTCCGCTGATGGTTTCGCTGGCTTCGTTCTGGACCAGCGCCTTCGGATTCTCGATGGTCTCGTATTATTCGCTCCTGGCTCTTATGGAGGTGGCGCTTTTTGTCTCGCTGCTTTGGCTTCTTCAGAAGTACTTCCCGAGCCAATGGACGAGATACCTGGTCTTCATAGCACTTTCAGTCCTCTTCTTTAACACTCTGATGGGGGTCAACTGGAGCGGAATCCGTCGGTTCCTCCCGGTCCTGATCCTGATCTACTTCGCCAAAGACCCGAGTTCAAAGAAGGTCTTGGTATCCGGCTCATTGATGATCGGCGCTCTTCTGGCCTTCTCTCACGATTACGGCACGGTCGGCCTCGCCGCCGCGCTTGCGATGTACGGCCTGAATTTTCTTCGAGGCAGGTTCGTCGAAAGCATCGGAAACGGCCTTGCGGTCCTCGTGATCTCGATCGTGACTTGGTTGATGATCAGTTATGCCCTTCTAGGAGGCGGGATAGTTGCGTATCTCGAGAACTCGCTCGACATCATCAATCGCTTTGGTGCCGGCGAGCAGGGATTTCCTTTCTACTGGACGCTGAACTCAGTAAGCGTTTTTGGACTTCTTGTGTTCGCTGCAGCGGTCATAGGTAATGGTATCGGGAAAAAGAAGGAGACAGCTGTTCTTGCCGGCGACTACCTTCTTTTCGCGGGGCTGGCATTTGCGCTCGTTGGACTCAAGAGCGGGTTGAACCGGGCCGACATGTGGCATCTCGCCTGGCCGATGCTGGTCATCGTCTTTGCATTTGTCCTGCCGATTCCAAGATCACTATTCAAGCTTCCGCGGGCTGCGAACTCTTTTGCAATTGGATTGATCGGTGTGCTCGTGTGCACTTATCTTCTTGCTCTAGCACCGACCGCCAGCTTCTACCTTTCGGGACTCGCGCGCGGCTCGATCGACACTGTCGCAGGTACGGAGCGAAAGCAAGGACTTCCTACGCGCGCGCCTTCGATCGAATTCGAGAAGAGTTCTCCCTCACAAGAAGTTGTCGAATTGGGAAACTACCTTGCGGACGAGAGCCGGGAACACAAACCAGTTGTGTTCTACGAGGAAGCATGGGGACTCGACAAGAGGATCGGCGTCTACAACGAGGTCTATCCGATCGACGATTTTCTTCTTTCCGACCGGCGGGGAATCGAGATCCGCGTATTTCTTGAGAAGAATCCCGAGGCGTTTGTGGTGATGGAAAAAGACGCCTATGAAAGGATACTGAATTCGAATCTGCGCGAACCCGAAAGCTCAAGTGCTGCAAACACGCCGATGAAGACCGTACTCAGCTGGACTTCAACCATCCACTATCAATATGTCGAGATCGAAGACCGGGAGAAGGCGAAGAGATGGGACCGGACCGTGGGGGCGTTCGCAGTTCAAAACCGATCGAAGATCGCCGAATTCGGTGAGCTCGTACTCTTGGGGTCTCTGCCCGGCTCCCGTGATCAAACGCCAGTCACGCCTTGATCGAACGGCAAGGCTTCTTCATCAGACCAACTTCGACGCACAAACCGGAATTTGAAATAGGTAAGTCATTAGATATGTTAGTTTTGCAACGGAGGAACATACTTGAAGACGCGCGTCGATGTCATCGGTGCGGGCATTAGCGGCCTGGCATCTGCATATTTTCTTGCCAAATCGGATATCCCGTTCGAGATACACGTGTGGGAAAAGGACGCTTCACCTGGAGGTCTTGCAGGCACATTCTCGAACGGCGATTTCACGATCGAGAAGTTCTACCATCATTTCTATCTGCGCGATGTTGCCCTCACCGAACTGATAAACGAGCTCGGAATGGGAGACGACCTTATATGGCGGCCCGGTTCTACCGGTTCCTATTACCAGCAGCAGCCTTACCGCCTTTCGTCACCCGTTGACCTCCTTAAGTACAAACCTCTCGGGATAATAGACCGCTTTCGACTCGGATGGATGATCCTTCACGCTAGGCGTCACAAGGACTGGCACGAGCTTGACGACACATCAGTACGCGACTACGTCACTCGTGTTGCCGGTGAAAGGGTGTATAGGACCGTTTGGGAACCTCTCTTTCGCGGGAAATTCGGCAAGTATGCCGATTCGATCTCGGCTGCCTGGTTGTGGTGCAAACTGATCGACCGCGGCACTTCGCAAAGCAAGAGCGGGCGCGAATTGCTCGGCTACCTGCGCGGAGGATTGGGAAGGATCTTCAACACCATGGTGGAGTTTCTTGAAAGCCGCGGCCACCAAGTGCATTTCGGTCGCGGAATAAAGAAGCTGAAGTCGGATGCAGACGGCCGGATCGGCTCGATCGTCACCGACGAGGGCGAATTTGACACCGATTTTGTAGTAAGCGGTGTTCAGCTTCCCGATCTGGCAAGAATTCTGCCCGATAGCCTTGATTCGTACAAGAAGACGATCGGTGAGATCAAGTTTCTTGGGAACGTCTGCCTGATACTCACATTGAAAAGGTCACTCTCGGACTTTTACTGGACCAACATCTCGGACGTATCATTCCCGTTCATTGGGATAATCGAACAGACCAAGTGGGCGAGTCCGGACGATTACGCCGGAAAGCACATCGTTTATATTTCCTCGTATATAGGGCAGGACGATCCGAGGATGAAGATGGACGCGACGGAATTGCTGGACAGCTATCTTCCCTACATCCGGAAGATGTTTCCGGAGTTCTCCATCGGCGACGTACTCGAGAAATTCGCCTGGCGGGCTCCCTACGCACAGCCCATATGCGAGGTGGGCTACCGAGATATGAGACCCGGGATCACGACGCCGGCCGAAAATCTCTACGTATGTACTATGGCTCAGATCTATCCTCACGACCGTCAGGTCTCCAACGGCGTCGAGATGGCGCGAAAGGTTTCCGGCATGGTCGTCGAGAGGTTCAGCGAGGAGTCCGAATCATGATCTCGATCGTCATTCCGATCTACAACGAAGAGCAGGGTCTTTCGCTCCTCTACGACCGGCTTACTGAGGCGGCTGTTCAGTGGGAAGAAAAATTTGAAGTGGTCCTTGTAGATGACGGTTCGAGTGATAGCTCGAATTCGATCATGCGCGGATTCGTTGAGAATGACGACAGATTTCACCTTGTCGAACTCTCTCGCAATTTTGGACACCAGGGAGCCATTTCGGCAGGACTCGAATACGCACGCGGAGACGCAGTTGTCGTAATGGACGGAGACCTTCAGGACCCGCCGGAGGAACTGCCCATATTTCTCGACAAGTGGCGGGAAGGTTACCAGGTAGTCTATGCGATAAGGACTGAACGCAAGGAAGGGTTGCCGAAACGAATGGCCTATTCGGCCTTTTATCGGTTCTTGGCGTTTATCAGCGACATTGACATTCCTTTGGACTCAGGGGATTTTGCGCTGATCGACCGTTCGGTGGTCGATGTCCTCAAAAAGGAACTGCCTGAGAACATTCGGTTCGTTCGCGGTTTGCGCGCTTACGCGGGCTTTCGGCAGATAGGCATACCGTACAAGCGTGACGAGCGGGCAGCCGGCGAGGCGAAATACACGTTCAGAAAACTGCTGATCCTGGCAATGGACGGGGTATTCGGCTTCTCGACCCTGCCGCTTCGAATGGCGACATACGTAGGCTTGTTTATCTCGTTGTTGTCTTTCGCGGTCGGTCTCTTTTTTATCGTGCACCGTATATTCAACTTCAAGGTTTTGGGTTATTCCCCTGAAGATACTCCCGGCCTCGCCAGCCTCGCAGCAGGTATCTATTTTCTCGGGGGAGTAATACTCACGTTTCTGGGAATACTGGGTGAGTACATTGGGCGGGTCTACATCGAGGTAAAGCGTCGTCCGCCGTATATCGTTGCGGCCACTTACGGTGCCGTTGCAGACGGTACAGCCAGGGCTCCTGAAACCGGGCGAGAAGAGCGTCCGGCGACCAATAAAGAAGACGAACAAGGTTGAAAGAAATGTCAGAAGGCAAAAACAAACAGTTCTGGTGGGCGATCCTGTTTGGCTCGATCATCTTGCTCGGCCTCTGCGCGTTCGCCTACCGCTCTTACAAGCAAGGCGGATATTTTACCGAGGACGCGTACATCAGTCTTAGGTTTGCGACAAATTTCGCCAATGGAAACGGCCTGGTCTGGAATGTCGGAGGAGAACGCGTCGAAGGCTATACGTCGCCCGTGCACATATTCCTTCTCGCGGTAGCTATTAAGTCCGGTCTCGCCGCGACGAAGTCGACACTCGTTATCGGGATAGCCTCGATCCTCGGTCTTTTGGGCCTGTTCGTATTCATGCTGAGGCGGGAAGCAGGTGCCTTGGTTCCGATTGGAGCTATCGTTGCATTCGTGTTCCTTGTGGACTTCCGGCTCGCCGTACACGCGACAGCCGGACTCGACACACCTCTCTACTTTCTTCTTCTTGCGATCTGCTATTGCATTGCGGTCTGGTTCGTCGAGTCTCCGGGCTGGCGATCGGCTGCGGCATTGGCCGTAATGAATGTCGTTTGCCTTCTTGGAAGGCCGGATGCGGCGCCGTTTATAGCAGGCCAGGGCCTGGTTGTCCTGGCGTACGCACTATTGATTTACAGGAAAGAGAGATCGACCGATGTACTGCGATTCTCGGTTGTTTCCTATTTGCTCCTGGTAGCGATCGGGGCCTCATATCTTACGCTCAAGTACTTCTACTTTGGCTACGTGCTCCCGAATCCGTTCTACATAAAGTCGAACGATTATCTCTCATTCTACGGCCTGCCGATGGTCGTGGAGTTTCTTGAGGTTATGGCCTGGAGGCTGGGGCCGATCATCCTGCTGTCGCTTCCATTCCTGGCTTATGCGCAGATCGGAGAGTGGTGGAAGAAGCCCGGCACTCGTATCAGGATGGCGCTTATGCTTGTGCCGCCTGCGGTATTTCTCTTCTACTACACGATGGTCATTCACGAAGTGTCCTATCTCAGTAGATTCGAGTACCCTTCGTATTTCTTTTTCTGTTTGGCAGTCGCAATCGTTTTGTCGGTCGGGAACCCGGTAATGAACCTCTTCGATATGCTTTCGAAGCGGATTACTGCGGCAGTGGCAGGTGCAGTGATCGGGGTCATTTCGATTCTTGCGCTCGGCTCGATTCTTTGGTCGACGCATTACGGTTTTCCGTGGTTCCGCATCATGGAAACGAAGTATTACCGGCCGATCGGCGAAGCGTTGGCTTCGACCGATCTCGGCCCGAAAGGCAAGATTGTTTTCGACTCTGCCGGTATCGTCCCGTTCGTCAGTGAATTCACACACATCGATCCCGTCGGTCTGACGGAGAACGCGCTGTCCGGCAGGGATCCGATGACCGTGGAAGAGCGGGAAAAGTACATTTGGGGAACGAATCCCGACGTTTACATCGGTCCAGAACCGCCAGCCAGTGGGGGAGCGACGAACTGCGAGAGCGAACCGCTTGTCAGCAGTGAATACCTGAAGAAGGTCTTACTTTATGAGGACCGGTTCCAAGTCATGACTCAGTACCTGAGCGTTTACGGAAGGCTTTCGCCTAGTGAACAGTGCGAGATCATTCATATGAGAATGCGGGAACTGAGGGACAATTGGGAGATGCTCGGGGAGTTCCCGCATCCGGCGCCACAGCCAAGCGAGTACACGACCTTCGTGTATGTCAGAAAGGAATCTCCTTATAAAAAAAGACTGACTACTGCGTTAACGACGCTGGTTACAAATGAACCGGAAGATATTGATTACGGGATTCCCGGCAGAACCGAAAATTAGACAAGCTGTTAGGGATTCCGTCCATTTTCTTAGAACAAATATATAAGTAGCGATTTGGTAGGTTGAAGTATGAGTAAGAAGTGTCTTGTAACCGGCGGGGCCGGGTTTTTAGGTATTAATCTTATCCGGTTCTTGCTGGACAAGGGTTGGCAAGTTAGATCTCTCGACAAGGCGGAGTTCGTTTTTGACGATGTCGCCGACAAGATCGAGATCATCACCGGCGATATTCGTGACAAGGAAACGGTCGCTGAGGCGATGAACGACATTGATATCGTCGTCCATTCCGCCGCCGCGCTTCCCCTCGATTCTGAAAAAGACATTTTGTCGACCGAGGTAGACGGCACGCGTATCGTCATAGAGGCTGCTCACAACGCAGGCGTCGAGCGTGTCGTCCACATCTCTTCGACAGCGGTGTATGGAATCCCGGACCACCATCCGCTGGTAGAGGAAGACAAGGTATCAGGTGTCGGTCCGTACGGTATCGCCAAGATCGAAGCAGAAAAGATCTGCTCGGAGTTTCGTGAGAAAGGACTCTGCGTTCCTGTACTAAGGCCTAAGAGTTTTGTCGGACCCGAAAGGCTTGGCGTTTTCGCTTTGCTTTACGAATGGGCGTACGAAGGCAAGCATTTTCCGATTCTTGGAAAGGGCGACAACAGATACCAGCTGCTCGATGTTGAGGATCTTTGCAGCGCCATCTATCACGCGGCAACGGGCGATCCGGAGGTCGTGAACGACACGTTCAATATTGGGGCGAAGGAATACGAAACACTTCGCAGCGATTTCCAGTCTGTTCTCGATCATGCGGGCCACGGCAAGAAAATAAAGAGCTTTCCCGCGAGGCCGGTCATTATCGCACTGCAAGTACTTGAGAAACTCGGCCTTTCCCCGCTTTACGAGTGGATCTATGAGACCGTCGCGACCGAGTCGTTCGTTTCGATCGAGAAGGCCGAACGCGTTCTTGGCTTTAAACCCAAGTACTCGAACAAAGATGCGCTCCGGCGAAACTACGAGTGGTATTGTGCAAACTTCTCAAAGTTCGAGAAGAAGTCCGGAACTTCTCACACGGTCCCCTGGAGCCAGGGAGCGCTGAAGCTTGCGAAGATCTTCTTCTAGCAGCAGGTGGACAGGACTGCAGTTCTGAGTGCGGCCTGATTCCCTATCAACAGATTGTGCCGACATTCCGATCTCGGCTCCATAGGAGCAGCCGAATTCGTATCGATTCCACGCTATCAGTGTCTGCGGAAGCGTTGACTGATTTAATGTACAGAACGGAGGCGCAAGTTCCAGATCAATTCTTCAGTCTTGGGTCGAAGTCGATCGGCGCTGGTGACGACATCTCGATATCGGCAAATCGAGCGTGCGCAGGATTGATCAGGTAATTGCTGCTGTTCGGAATGACAGCGGAAGGAACCTTCAGGATCGCACTTTTGCCGCTCCCGATCCATCCATCGCCTATAGACTGAAGTTCTATAGAGCCTTGCGATCTGTGCCAATCGGCGGGAAGCGTAGTGATGACCTCCACGTTCTTCACGAGCCTCCCATTGAACTTCGCCTCGACATACACATAGCTCGAAAGCAAAGCTGAATGGTCGAGGTGAACAAGCATCTCGAGACACGCCAGCGCGAGCGATTCAGCTGTATAGACAACCCTGAAGCCCGGTGAATTCCAGCGGCCCCCAAATTCGTAAGCTCCCTCGCCGCTGAATGCGTCGTATGCGAATCGCTCTTTTACTATTCGAAAGCAAGACGGCATCCTGTGCGGACTAGGTGAATACCCCGTGCTCGAGCCGTCCGATCAGTTTCTCGACTTCCCTCGTCCCCGTTTCGGTCCTGGCCATTTCCAGGGGCGTGACGTTGCCAAAGGCCCTGCTCGGAGAAGTAAGCCACGTCCCTGCGGCGTCTTTGTCTCCTTCAAACAACGTGGTCGCCTTGACGAATATACGGGCGATCGAAACAAGCCTGTCCGATTCAGCGGTCGTAAACCGGTTCGCGGTCTTTCGCCTGTCGAACGTTCTAGGCTTGATGCCGATGACCTCCTTCAGGTCAGGATCCTGCAATCCCGTTGACTTCTGGAAATACCTGAAAGCATCGAAAGCGAATCCCTTCTCGATCTTGTTCATAAGGGACCGAGTGTCCCGTGCGGTGATACCCAGAAGCTTGTTGATCTGCGCGCGTTCGGAGATCGCGGTCTTTAGATCCTTGACCGCTGATTCAGCCTGTTTTGAGGGTTTTGATCTTTTCAGCGCCATAATTGTCCTGCTGTATCGGAATCGCAGACTCGCCATCTGACGACTTATTATACGTCATATGGCGCAATCTTGAAAAATACTTTCCTTCCGGATCGCCGTGACTGGACGATTCTGGGGCTCTACTGATCGAGTCCCTTGAACCATTTCCGGCTTTGAACCGTACATACCTGATCCACGAGCCGTACGTCAACGTTTCTCAGTCTCGGCTGCATCGAAAACCTTTCGTTATGTGGTACATTGATCGATATATCAGCTATCTATCCGTTGAGTAGTGGTCCGTGGAGGGCGAAGCTGTGCGACGAATGATCAGATCAAAAAAGAGGTCCCTGATGGGACGAAGGTTTGTAATTGCGGCTGGCCTGGCCATCGTACTTGCGGTTCCCGTGCTTGCCCAGCAGGGCGGAGATCCGGTGGTGGTCCAGCCGGGCGCTCCCGGAGAGGCGTCAAAGAAGCTGCCCTCGGACACGAAGGCAAAACTTCCGCCGACCTCGGAAAAAGACGTCGAGTTCATGCAGGGAATGATCGTTCACCACGCCCAGGCGGTCGAGATGGTCGCTTTGATGGCAGACCGGACGACGAACGAAGATCTGCTTCGCCTCGGATCGCGGATCAGCCAGTCGCAGGCGGACGAGATAGCATTTATGAAGGGCTGGCTTGTCAAAAGAGGCGAAAGCGTCGAACCTTCGATGTCCGGAATGGACATGTCCGGGAAAGACAAGAAGATGGATATGAAGGGCGATGACCATGCCGGACACGACATGCCGAAGAAAGAAATGGATATGTCGGGCGGCCATATGTCCGGGCATCACGACATGCCGGGAATGCTGACGCCGAAACAGATGGAAGAGCTCGCCGCCGCAGAAGGCTCGGAATTCGATCGCCTTTTCCTCGAAGGAATGATCCAGCATCATATCGGTGCTCTCGTAATGGTAAAAGACTTATTTGCAGCACCCGGCGCCGGTCAGGATGCAGACCTCTTTACTTTCGCAACCGAGGTCGACAGCGGACAGCGCGCCGAGATCAGGTTGATGCAGAACATGCTGGGAAGATCCCAGGAGAATAATCAATGAATCGCTTACTCAAAACCACTTTTCGCTTCACCGCCATTTTGTTATTCGTTTCGATCGGCCTGGCCTCGGCCTCAATGGCTCAGGGCACCGGATCTTCGGAAGAGTTCAAGGGTTCGAACGCGAAAGATCCGAGGGCGAATCTGCCTGCCGGATTTTACGACGCGGGCGAAGCTTCTTTCGGGATGAAACACGTAAAGCTCCTGAAGAAGCCGGATGCATTCCAACTCGGCTCCGACGATGCAGATGACCCAAGGGTACTGAAGACACTCGGGCTTATCGGCATGGGCAATGCCGCGCAGGTGCCTGCGGCCGCACGCCTTGTAATGGCTCAGCTCGCGTTCTCGAATTCCGATCTCGCGTTTCAGGACAACTACCTGTTCATGGGTAACTTTTACGGGGTCAGTATTTACGACATCTCCGATCCGATGAACGCAAGCCTTGTCACGTCGATGATCTGTCCGGGCGGTCAGGGAGACGTTTCGATCTACAAGAACCTTATGTTCATGTCGGTCGAGATGACCAACGGAAGACTTGACTGCGGTACGGAAGGGTTTTCAGGTGACCAGGGCAACAATCCCGGCGCTGCGCAGAAGGACCGTTTTCGTGGCGTAAGGATCTTTGACATCAACGATCTGAGGAATCCGAAGCAGGTCGCAGCGGTTCAAACTTGCCGCGGTTCGCATACTCACACGCTTGTTACAGATCCGAACGACTCTGCGAACGTTTATATCTATGTTTCTGGTACGTCTTTCGTACGGTCTGATCAGGAACTTGCTGGATGCTCAGGCGGCCCGCCCGATCAGAATCCGGAAACCGCACAGTTCCGTATCGACGTGATCAAAGTTCCTGTTGCGGCTCCCCAGGACTCGAAAGTTGTGTCGAGTCCAAGGATCTTTGAGAACCCCGAAACGGGCGAGATCGCCGGCCTTGACGACGGCGGCTCTCATCCGGAGCGTCCGGGCGGTGAGATCACGGCTCCTTCAAAGACGGATCAGTGCCACGACATTACCGTATATCCCGAGATCGGCCTGGCGGCCGGTGCCTGTTCCGGAAACGGGATACTGCTGGATATCAAGGATCCGGCAAATCCGAAAAGACTCGACGCAGTGAACGACACGAATTACGCCTACTGGCATTCCGCGGCTTTCTCCAACGACGGAAAGAAGGTCGTCTTTACCGATGAGTGGGGCGGAGGGCTTGGTCCTCGCTGCCGTGAAGATGATCCCAACGTATGGGGCGCGAACGCTTTGTTCCATCTTGAGAACAACAAGCTGAAATTCGACGGATACCACAAACTGCCTGCGGCTCAGGGCAACAACGAGAACTGCGTCGCGCACAACGGTTCGCTTGTCCCTGTGCCCGGTCGGGATATCAAGGTCCAGGCGTGGTATCAGGGCGGTATTTCCCTGATGGATTTCACCGATCCCAAGAACCCGATGGAGATCGCTTACTTCGACCGTGGTCCCATCGACGACAAAGCGATGCTTCTGGGCGGTCATTGGTCGGCCTACTGGTATAACGGATACATCTACGCATCGGAAATGGCTCGCGGGCTCGACATCCTCAAGCTCAAGCCGACACGGTATCTCACTCAGAACGAGATCGATGCAGCCAGGTCAGTAAAGGTACCGATCTTCAACGTTCAGCATCAGGAAAGGATCGCCTGGCCGAACAAACTGGTTGTGGCGAAGGCCTATGTTGATCAGCTTGAAAGGGCGAAAGCTATGAACTCTACCCAGATCGCGGACATCCGGGCAGCCATCGCAAACGCCGAGAAATCGAAGCTTTCTTCGGGAGACAAGTCGAAGCTGAAAAGCTTTGTCGGGTCGCTCAAGGACATGGGTCGAAAGGCAGCGAGTTCGGCAAATGCGGTTCGTTTCAGCGGACTTGCCGAAGTTCTTGAAGATCCATCGGTTTAAATACACTGAGAACGTAGTGTCTATGTTTGAGGCCGTCCATTGGGCGGCCTCTTTTCGTCGGCGGGATCTCAAGGTTCGCTAACCGAAATCAGTGCGTATCAGTTGCCCCCGGCTTCGGCCGGGGGACAACAGACCACAGTATTTGAAGAGGGGCTGTAGCCGTTGCTGTTATGCCGGTTGATCGAAAACGCGTATCGACGTCGTTTGTCCTCAATCAGACTTCCATTCCGTTTCTACACTTAACGGGGAAATCCCCGGATCATAATTCACGAATTCATAAGAAGCAGGAGACGGAATAATGGACCTCAACAGTCAGACAGCATACGTAAGTGACAACGAGCCGGCTTGGAAAGACGGACAAGACGGACGGATCTACAAGGTGAACGGGAGTTCGAGAATGATCAAAGCTGCGACCGCTTTAACGATAGCGTTTGTGATCGTACTGGCTGCCCAGATGGTACTCGGTCAGGGCGACAGCGATCCTGCGCACTCGGGCGGCACGGTGAAAAAGAACTCGATCGGAATGGAACTGGTGAAGATCCCGGGTTCGAGATCCTACAAGATGGGCTCGCCCGCAAGCGAGGATCTGAGAGACGCGGACGAAGGCCCCGTTAGAAATGTTTCGATCAGCAATGATCTCTGGATGGGGAAGTATGAGGTCACGCAGGCCGAATGGGAGAAAGTCATGGGCTCGAACCCGAGCGGCTTCCGTGATTGCGCACGCTGTCCGGTCGAGAACGTCAGCTGGGACGATGCACAAGAATTCATCAAAAAGCTGAACGCGAGGAACGATGGGTTCTCATACAGGCTGCCGTCTGAGGCGGAATGGGAATTCGCCGCTCGCGCCGGTTCGAGCACTCCGTTCTCGATCGGGGAAAAGATGAGTCCCGCAGACGCCAACTTCGATTCGCGGTACCCGTACGGCGGAGCAGACAAAGGACAGTACATCGTCAAGACAGAACCCGTAGGCAGCTACAAGCCAAATGCGTTCGGACTCTACGATATGCACGGCAACGTTTGGGAATGGGTCGAGGACATCTACGTAAGAGCCGGCTATGCCGGAATGCCTGCGGATGGTTCGGCAAATTCGTCAAACGGCGATCCCAATAAACGTGTCCGCCGCGGCGGAGGCTGGGACAGCTGGGGCAAGGCGCTCCGCTCCGCAAACCGAGGCTGGAAGAACCCTCGCGACCGCAACAAGAACGGCGGCTTCCGCATCGTGGCGATCGAGAAATAGGTCGGAAGGAGTGGCTGAGGTCATCGGGTCGTCCATCCAAACGGCCCGATTCGTTCTGGATACCGAGGACGACGGAGATCACAATCTGTAGGAGTTTTTTGGCTGGAGCCGTTCCGCTTCGCCCCCGGGCGTATCGTATCGGATAGGCACAAGACGTCGGATCACCGCCCCGCGGACCTCAGTCTGCCTGCCATTTTGCCCTTTCTGTTCTCCTTTCCACTTTGAAAGCTCCGAGAGGATACTTGCGGCGGTGTCTCGTCCAAACTTCTCCTTCAGCTCTTCCGGTGTCGCGTTCCGCAACTTCCTGAGTGAGCCCATTGTTCGCAAGATCTCTTTTCTTTGCGAATCTGGTATCGACGGAAGAGTCCTCGCGAGTTCGTAGAGTTGTGACGTGTCGCGGACGATCCGGTGGACGTGGTTCGCAAGGTCGTGTGCCGAATTTCGAAGCGTGGTCAAGAGACCCTTCGCAGCATCATCTTCAAGATCGACTCTCGATCCGTCAGGCAGCACGAAATGTGATATCTCTCTTGGTCTGCCGATCGGTTTTACCGCGGCGATGACGTTCGTTTTTCTGCTGTTTCCGTTCAAACCGGAAACGGCGGAATTCAATTGAACCAGTCCACCGTCAACCACGATCAGGTCTGGAGCACGTCTTGATCTCACGGCAAGCGAAACAGCCTTCCCGATCGCCTCCGGTTCGGCGAACCCATCGAAGTGCCACACCTCATCTTCTGCCGAAATGTAATCTCCGTCCTTCCAACGCACCTTCGAGGCGACGACAGATTCCCCGGAATTATGTGCGACGTCGAAGGCCAGTATGTCGTTCGGGACGCGTTGCAGTCCCAACTCTAGTTTCAAGTTCGTTGCGATCTGACGATGATCCGCCGATCGGTCAAACGCTGAGGCGGACAATGCGAACTCCAACCGGGAAAGTCCCTTCAGCGCGGTCGGTGTCGGTTCCTTCCTTATCTCGACCTCGACCTGTCTTCCGGCCATACTCTCGAGTCTTTGCGAACAGCTTTGCGAATCGAATGGGAATCCCTCGATCCGTACTCTCGCTGGAGCGTGCAGCCGATAGAATCTCTCAACATACCCGGAAGCAGAGCTCGGTTCTGTTTCTACCGAGCGTCCGCCGAGAATGCGATTTCCGCGCTGTGACACAAGCAAAAGCATTCCATCGCGATAACTCCAGTTGTCGGTTGTATCGTCCTGCCAGAACTGCCACTTCTTCCTTGTCCAAATCGTTTCAGCATCATCCAAAAGGTCCCTCCACCGGGCGGCCTTTTCAAAATCGAGCTCGTCGGACGCAAGACTTATTCGAGACCGTAGGGATTCTCGGAAACTCGCCCGTTCATTCCGCAGAAAGATCTTAAGAAGACGGATCATCTCCGCGTATTCTTCCGCACCGCATATCTTTGAGTCGCAAGGCGCCAGGCACCGTCGATCGAAATAGACGGGACACGGCAGGTCGGCGGAGCCGTCGATCCTGATCTCGCATCCCCGAAAACGGAATCGCCTGATCAGAAAATCGAGCAGCTTTCTAACACCCGGTTCGGGAAGGAACGGTCCAAAATATTCTGCACCGTCGCCCTCGATCTTTCGCGTGACACGTAAGCGCGGGAAAGGCTCATTCGTAATCTTGAAGAAGGGATACTGGAGGATCTCACTCACCTATTCGCCTCCGGCTCATATTCTTCAAGAAGCGCGTGGATCGTCTCGATCGAATCTGCTTCCTCCGGTTTCTTGTCCTCGCGCCAGCGGTGGATCCTCGGAAACCTGACCGCAACCCCTGACTTGTGCCTTTTCGATCGCTGGATGCCTTCGAATGCGATCTCGAACACCTGTACCGGCTCGACGCTTCTGACCGGTCCGAAGGTCTCACGGGTATTGTCGCGGACAAACCGGTCGACGCGTCTGATCTCTTCATCGGTAAGTCCCGAATAGGCCTTGGCGAACGTAACCAGCTTGTCGTCATTCCACACGGCGAATGTGTAATCCGTGAAAAGGTTTGCGCGTCTCCCAGAACCTTTCTGTGCGTAAATAAGTACCGCATCGACCGTGAACGGATCGATTTTCCACTTCCACCAGTCTCCCCGCTGTCTTCCAACCCTGTAGGGCGAATCGAAACGCTTTAGCATGAATCCCTCGACGCCGTGGCTCCGGCTCTCATCCCGAAGCTCATCAAGCTTTTCCCAGGACGCACTTCTCAGCGGCTCTGTGATCCTGATCGTTCCCTCAACTCCGGCGATCTCTTCCAGTACTTCACGCCGCGATGCAAGCGGCTTTTGTCTTATGTCTTCGGTTCCGCTCTCGAGAATGTCGTAGGTTTGAAGGATCACAGGGATCTTCGCAAGCAACTTGTCGGTGAGCTTCTTTCGGTTGAGCCTCTTCTGTAGGTCCTGAAACTGAAGGATTCGTCCGTGCCTGAACGGCAGGATCTCGCCGTCGAGGACCGTGCCATCGGGGAGTTCTTCCGCTGCGGCAACGATCTCGGGAAAACTGTCATTGATCAGATCTTCGCCTCTGGACCAAAGAAACACTTCGCCCTCACGCTTGATCACCTGGCACCGGATACCGTCATACTTCCATTCGATCTGCCAGTCCTTCAGGCTACCGAGTTTTGAGAGATCGTCCTCGATCGGGTACGCAAGGTGGAAAGGATAAGGGCGCGCTATCGGCGCTTCGTCCTCCAGATTCGCATCGGTCAAAGTGCGGAAGAATTCGGCGGTCGGTTCCCAGTTTCCCATCATCCTGAGAGCGACGATATCGACGGGTAATCCAAACTCCTCAGCTATGGCCCGCATAACGAGCTTTTGTGACACACCAACGCGGAAGGCTCCCGAGATTAGCTTGTTCAGAACGAAAATGCCTGCCCGGTCAAGATCGGTCCAGAACTTTCCAATAACCGCTTTCTGAACCTCTTCGTCTGCTCCCCTCAAAGGCAGGAGGTGGTCTCTGACAAGTTCGTTGAAAGGAAGATCGTTCTTGTTCCCGCCTTCCGACAGCAACAGCGAGATCGTTTCTGCAGAATCGCCGACCGTGTTCCGGCATTCCTCGTACATCCAGTCGGGTATTCCCGCCAGCTCGGTCGCAAGTTCACGAAGCCTCCGGGAAGGGACAATCTGTCTGGGTTTGTTGCCGCTGAGAAAGTAGAGCGCCCAGGCGGCATCTTCCGGTCTGGCTTTCCGGAAGTAATCTCGCATCGCCGCCACTTTTTCATTTGTCTTGTTGGTCTGGTCGAGACTTAAGTAAAGGTTGGTAAAGAGGTTCATTTTAGCGGCTCAGCCTCCTTGCCGCTCTCGTTGAGCCAACGAACAAGCGGATCGACGAAGCCGTGTGTGACAAGGACACGCTTTGCCTTTGAGGCGTCAATCGCCTCAATAAGTCCGGGCCAGTCAGCGTGATCCGACATCACAAATCCGCGGTCAAGCGCTCGTCTTCGCCTCGCGCCCCGAACCGCCATCCAACCGGAAGCGAATGCGGTCGAGTGCTTTCCGAATCTGCGAAGCCACGAGGTTCCCGCCGCGGAAGGTGGAGCGATAACGAGACCGCCCGTAAATTCCTTTTTGTCCTCGATGTCGCCTACGTAGTGCGTTTCCGGAAGATGAACGCCGCTTTCGCGGTATGCCTTGTTGAGATTCTCGACCGCTCCGTGGGTGAATATCGGACCGATCGAAGGGTCAACGCTCTTGAGGATTCTTTGTGACTTTCCGAGCGAGTATGCGAAAAGCACAGACACTTTCTCAGCATCTATGTTTGAGCGCCACCACGAATTGATCTGCCTGGAAAGTTCATCCGGTGGGGTCCATCGGTAGATCGGCAGTGCGAAAGTCGCTTCGGTTATGAGAACGTCGCATTCGACCTTTTCGAATGGCTCACAGGTCGGGTCACGCGTCAGCTTGAAATCACCAGTATAGATCCACACCTCACCCTCAAACTCGACTCGGATCTGCGCGCTACCCAGCACGTGTCCCGCAGGATGGAACGAGACGATTACACCGTTGATCTCGAACTCCTCCCCGTATCGCCGCGTTTCCAACACGGCTTCTTCACCGAGCCGCATTTTCATAAGCAGTTCGCTCTTTTCCGAAACGAAATACTTGTTGCTTCCGGCATAGGCGTGATCCGAGTGCGCGTGCGTGACGACCGCGACGTCTACAGGTTTCGAGGGGTCAAGATAAAAATCTCCCGGAGGGCAGTAGATGCCCGAATCGGTTAACGAAAGGAGTTCCTGTCTTGATGACATTGTCTAATAAAACTTCGATTTACGATCATTGACGGATTCAAACTCGTAATTCTGATCCGCTTGTAGAACTTACTTACTGTGCCCAGGCGATGGCAAACCTACATTCTCAGTGATAACTGAAGTACGCTATTGACGCCGCTAGCCAGTGGTTTGGGGACCGAATCCCAGCATCGGGGATCATGGTCCGGAGTTGCGGCATATGGATTCGAATATGGAAGCAGCCGCGCTATTAATGATCGCCGTTCTTTTCTTTGGGTTCTCGCTCGTTTCGAAATGGATCAAGAGCCTTCCGATTACCGCGCCAATGGTCTTCACCGCTGGGGGATTCTGTCTGTATTTCTTTAGCCGCAAAGCCCTGGGGATGAGTGTCTCGGAGGGCGCGGTTCACTTTCTGGCCGAGCTGACACTTGTGCTCGTCCTCTTTTCCGACGCAGCCTCGATAAACGTCAGGAAACTGCTGAAGGACCACCTTCTTCCGGTGCGGATGCTGGCAATCGGACTCCCGTTCTCGATACTGCTCGGAGCAGGTTTCGCTTACGTTCTTTTCGGCACATTTACGATGTGGATGTCTTTGCTGCTTGCTTCCGTACTTGCTCCGACCGATGCCGCACTCGGCCAGTCCGTCGTTTCCGACAAAACCGTTCCCGAACGTATAAGACAGGCGATAAGCGTTGAGAGCGGACTGAACGACGGTTTGGCGCTTCCGCTCGTGCTCGTTTTTCTAGCGATCGCCGGAATGGGCACTGTTGGAACTTCGGCGCTTGAATGGCTTGGTTTCAGCCTTTTGCAGATTTTGCTCGGACCGGCAGTCGGCCTGACCCTTGGGTACGCCGGGGCGAAGCTAGTGGATGCTGCGGTCGACCGCGGTCTGATCTCCAAGTCCTTCGAAGGCATTTCGGCGCTGGCACTGTCGGTCCTTTGCTTCTCAACGGCCGAGCTCGTTTTCGGAAACGGTTTTATCGCCGCTTTTGTCGGCGGACTCGCGTTTGGCCATTTCATTCGCCACGAATGCAACTACCTGTTTGAGTTTGCAGAAAGCGAAGGGCAGTTCTTCACGCTCTCCACTTTCTTCATTCTTGGCGCGATCGCTCTACCGATAATCGGCGAGCATTTCGAATGGATGTACATCGTCTATGGAATCCTGAGCCTGACGGTGATCAGAATGCTGCCGATCTCTGTCTCGTTGATCCGTACCGGAATTGGCTGGCCGACGAAGGCTTTTCTGGGCTGGTTCGGTCCGCGCGGACTTGCTTCGATACTTTTTGCACTGCTGATCGTCGAAGAAGAGAAGTTTGCAGGTAGTGAGGAGATCGTCGCCATCGTGCTCGTCACTGTCCTGATGAGCATCGCGCTTCACGGCGTCAGCTCTGCGTATCTTTCCAGACAGTATGGAGAATACGTTCTAGCCAAAGGGGAATGTGCGGAGATGGAGAAAGTTAGGAGCGCCAAGATCAGGGCGCACTGATCGCCAGCGGCTGCGCCGTAGAATAGCATTCCCTGAGCAAGCAGATTCGCTCCACTATTGTTCGTACACGATCCTTCCACCGACTATCGTGAACAGCGTTCTTACCTTCACTTCTCCACGGTCATCGATCCACGATTCGGGATCCGAATCCAGGAGGTTCTTGTCCAGGACCGTTATGTCAGCGAGTTTGCCCACCGTGATCGTGCCTTTGATCCCGTCCTCGAAACTCGCGTATGAAGAGCCCCACGTATGCGCTTTGATCGCTTCTTCGATGGAAATGCGCTCGTCAGGGAACCAGCCGCCGGCAGGAGTCCGGCGAACGGTCTGGCGAGTGACCGCGGCGTAAAGTGCATAGATAGGGTTGATCGGGTAGTAGGAAGCGGAGGTTCCCGGCCAGTCACTGCCAAAGCTCAGCACGGCGCCTTTGTCGCGAATCGTCTTGAACGCGTAAGCACCTTTCGACCGTTCCCTCCCGATCCGTTCCTCCATCCAACGCATGTCATCGCTAAGGTGAAACGGCTGGACCTCAGCTACAACTCCGAGGTCCTGAAGACGCGCAAAGTCTCTGGGTGCGAACACTTGAGCGTGCACGAGCCGCATCCTGCGGTCGCGTTTGCCGTTCGCCTTGGTCATCGCTTCGATCATATCCAGCATCACGCCGATCGCTTCGTCCCCGATAGCGTGAACCGTAACTTGTATGTCGGCGGCATCAGCGTCGATCATCATCTGGGTGAATGGTCCGCGATTGAGTTCGGTCCGCCTGTCTGGCGACACCCACGTAAGGGGCCGCCAGTGCCCCCGGTTATTTCCTTCCGGATCGCTGTCATAAGGCTCATAGAATCTCGCGCCGCTTGTTCCCATTATCCCGTCGATATGGCCCTTGACCGCCCCCAGTCGGATCATAGAGCTTCCGAATCCTCGCTTTATTCCAAGCGCCTCCATTTTTTTCCAGTGCTCGATCCCGTAGCGGAAGTTGACCCGCGCTGTGAGCCGGCCCTCATCCAGAAGATCGTAGAAGATGCGAAGCTGTTCGTGGTCCGAAATGTCCTGAAACGAGGTAACGCCGGCCTCCCTCACAAGCCGGAGTGCGTTCTCGGTCATCAACCTGCGCTTGGCCGTATCCGGAGTCTGGTCGCCGCCCAGGAACTGGTGCTCAACGCCTCTGGCATTGCGGATCTCCATCGCTCCCGTCAGCCGTCCGTCACGATCCCGGACGAACCGTATGTTCTCAGTGTCCGCCGAATCTTCGGCAAATCCCGCATTCCGTAGAGCCGCTGTGTTCGCAAAGTAAACAGCGCGGTCGTACCTGCTGACAAATAGGGGTATGTCGCCAGTAAATGCATCGATCAGCTTTCGGTGGGGGAGCCATTCGTCTGCATCATTCTCCGCACTCTTCTCGGCTCCGAGCTCCCACTGCTCGTACGCACCCCAGCCTCCCCCGCGGATCGGTTCACCTGGACGGAGTTCTGTGTATTCCCGAACCCTTGAAACGAACGCCTCGTCCGTGTGTACGTCCATCAGGTTTATGTTCCAGAAAAAGTTTGACGCTGACGCAAAATGGACGTGGTTGTCGTTGAACCCGGGAAGAACAAAAGCACTTTTCAGATCAATTACGCGGGTCGTCGGACCGCGAAACTTAAGCATTTCTCCGTTTGATCCAACGCCAATGATCTTTTCGCCGAGAATCGCAACGGCCTCCGCCTTCGGGAGGTTCTTGTCGACGGTCCAGACGGTACCGTTGTAGAGAATCACATCCGCCTTTGGCTCGTAGGCAAACGAATACACGCCGAAAGACAGCAGGAGGATCAGACCGGCAAGTAGGGCGACGCCTTGTTTTGTCATCGTATTATTTTGTCTGTTCAGTAGCAGTATAGCCTCAAAGTTCTGCAGTCGTTCTTCGCACGAATTCCAGAGCGCTTCGCGATTTCAAATTTCAGCGTCGTGCTTCGCACGAATTCCAGAGCGCTTCGCGATTTCAAATTTCAGCGTCGTGCTTCGCACGAATTCCAGAGCGCTTCGCGATTTCAAATTTCAAATTCCATATTTAAGAAATTATCTTCCCTCAGTCCTCAGTCCTCAGTCCTCAGTCCTCAGTCCTCAGTCCTCAGTCCTC